>Ga0131853_10000010_pt1 | contig 283221 bp, 221 predicted proteins | sample TergutLab28metaG_FD_92764 | JGI IMG/M metagenome (GOLD analysis project Ga0131853, IMG submission 92764) | Labiotermes labralis P1 segment gut microbial communities from Petit-Saut dam, French Guiana - Lab288 P1 (version 2) (version 2) | ecosystem: Host-associated > Arthropoda: Insects >... | reverse complement strand
TGCTTCCTGTACTGTGTGACCTTTGTCGATGTATTTCAACACACGACCCCGAAATTTCGCGTCATATGCCATGCTTTTATTTTATCACTTTTGTCGACCGTTGTCGATTTATGTTATTATATCTTTACGACAAATTCCGCTTCACTTACTATCACAAGTAATAATATTAACGCTAACTTTACGCTCCCTGTAGGTAGAACAATAATTTATACCGGGCCAACCCGGACTAATCTTCCTCTTATTAATATTGGGACAACCTTTGCAGGTTTGTTTGCAGGTTCATTAATAATCAATGGCAGTTTGGTGGGTAACTCTTCATCGGCCATATGGAACGTAGGTACCAGCCCGATTATCGTAAACGGTTCTGTAGAGTCTACAACGGAAACCGCTATTTCTTCCGGCGGAGGCGGAGAGCTTACAATCAACGGCGGCGGCAGCGTTAGTTCAAACAGCAATAATAATCCAACCGTTGGCGCTACCGGCATAGTGACTGTTAATAACGGCGGCAGTATAACCAACAGCGGCACCGGTAACGCCATTAGATTGAATGAAAATCAAGCCGGTGCAATAATAGACGGCGGCACCGTAAATTCAAATTCAAATCTTAATTCCACAATTAGATCGATATCATTCGTTAACGAAATAATAGTGGAAAACAATGGAATGGTTACGTCGACAGGTTCGAATGGTCATGCAATCAACTCCAACGGCCCCGTAACCGTGAGGGATGGCGGAAAGGTCGAGGCGACAGGTTCGAATGGTTTGGCAATCAACTCCAACGGCCCCGTAACCGTGAGGGATGGCGGAAGGGTCGAGGCGACAGGTTCTAACAGCCGTGCAATCATATCCAACAACACCGTAACCGTGAAGGACGGCGGAAGGGTTATAGCCAGCTCAACAGCCATCAATTCACAAGGTGATGTAACAATTTCCGGAAACGGAACAATGGTTACGGTGACAGGTATTGAAAGCACTGCAATCTTTTCTCCCTCCGGTTCCTCCGGTTCCGTAACCGTCAGCGGCGGTATGGTGAGTGCTGTCACGGGTGTAGCTATCGCTACCGATGGTTCGGGCGCGGTGAATATAACCGGCACCGGAGTCGTATTCGCACAGGGGACGGAAATCCACGGCACCGACCTCGCAATTACAACCAGCGTGATTACTTCCGCTAACCCACCCGTTTTTATGGGAGGCGGTATTGCCATCGCGTGGGCAGCTACTACACTCAATGTATTTGCCGGTTCCTCCACGGACATTATCTTCCAGCCTGCCGTCGGTGCCTCGGTTTCGTGGGGTGTAAACGGCGGCAACAACGGTATTAACTATTCAAACGGTTCAAGCAGCGGTTTTATACCCATAGCCGGAATCACGATAGGTCAGCCGTCAATCACGATAAATACGCAGCCGCAAGCGTCAACAAACGCTACCTTCGGCAACATAACCGGAAACCTATCCGTTGGCGCAACCGTAAGCGGGGACGGGGCTCTCACTTATCAATGGTATTCCAACGCAACGAACAACAACACCGGCGGTTCGCCGATATCCGGCGCGAATAGCGCAACCTTCACGATACCGACGAGCTTAAACGCGGGGACGCATTACTATTATGTTGTGGTCAGCGCGGCAGGCGCAACCCCCGTCACTTCCTCCGTTACAACCGTGACCGTAAACTACGCGCCCCTCGGCGGCTCGGCAACCGTCACCGGCAACAACCGCATAGAGGAAACGCTGACCGTTAACTATAGCGGGGTAACCGGCGGCAGCCTCGCCCGCAATTTCCAATGGCAATATTCTTCTAATGGAACAGATTGGAACAACATTCCCGGTGCGACTAACGCCGCTACATTTATCCTGACCGGCGCGCAAGCGGGCAGGGCTGTCCGCTGTGTGGTCACCAGCGCACCCGGAACGACGGGCTATGTTGTAGCCCCCTTCGACGGCGGGTTAACCGTACCCTTCAATATAAATATAACCATGAGCGGCAATCTAACCGGTGACGACATAACAGCCGACCCGGTATTTGGCCGCGCCGGGAATACCATAACCCTCAACTATACGCTGGCCTCCCTTTCCCCGGTTAATGTAATCAATTTTTCCGGCGCGTCAACTATCCCCGCCGTTACAAGCGCGGGCACGGGTACAAGAACCTTTACGGTTAATCAGGCATACGTCTCAAACGGCGTAATCACCGTTACCGCCACATTTACGCACACCGATTTGGAATTAAGGACGCTCGCCTTCACCCCCGACACCCAAGTAAGAACCTACGGCGCCCCGGGCTTTACCCACACGCCCACGCCGAGCGCAGACGGAGGGGCCATCACCTATACAAGCAGCAACACCTCTGTTGCCACGGTGGATATTAACACCGGGTTGGTGACCATCCACAATGCGGGAACGGCGATGATTAACGCCGTCATCGCGGCAACGACCACGCATATGGCGGCGACGGCAAGCTATGCCTTGACGGTAAACAACGCAAGCCAAGCCGCGCCCGCCGGGTTAACCCATACAAACGAAACAGCCGCAGGCGCGGATAACGGAACCATTACAGGCGTAACCAATTTAATGGAATGGAGAGAACCGGCAAATGCCGTATGGACGGCGGTGGCATCGGGCCAAACGGTGATTTCCGGCCTTGCGCCGGGTATATATCATGTGCGTTTTGCGGAAAGGTTAAACCATTACCCCGGTAACCATGCGGTTGTCACCATACAGGCGTTTGTGCCGCCCATACCGCAACCCACGCCGGAGCCTACACCGCAACCCACACCCCAGCCCACGCCGGAGCCTACACCGGAACCCACACCGGAACCCACACCCCAACCTACACCTGTTCCGACCCCAACCCCGACACCCACTCCTACGCCCGAGCCGACACCCGAACCGACGCCCGAACCGACGCCCGAACCCACACTTGACGTATTTAATGTATTCGCGGCGCAAGCGTTCAGCGAAGCAGAGATTCCCTTCACGGTGGAATTACCGGTGGGTAAAATCATCTTTAGCCCTTATGCGCTGGCTGTGTTGGCAAATGCGTCCGATTACGGTGAAACCCCCATCACGGTAGAAATGGAAATCGTCCCCATGAGCGGTCTTCGCGGTATGCAAGCGGCACAAGCACGGGGGTATGAGACGGTTTTCAGCATTAATATATTTGTAGGCGGCCAAAAAATCGACGTTCCCCTTACGGTAAGTTTACCCTATGATTTAAAACCCAACGAAACCCCCGCCGCCGTCCGCGCTTGGCACATGGCCGACGACGGGAGCCTTACCTGCATGAACGGCGTGTTCGACGCGTCGGAGGGCATGATAACCTTTACCGTCCAACATCAAAGCTACTTTGTCGTAGGGTACGACCCCGTGGCGCTTTGGGTAAATATCTTCACCGATGTGTCCGAGGACGATGAATATTACGAAGCGGTGGCGTTCGTTGATTATTACGGCTTGCTCGGCGGCGCGGGCAACGGCATGTTCGGCCCTTATGATATGATAACCCGCGCTATGTTCGTCACTTTTCTACACGGGTTGGAAGGCAAACCCGCGCCAATCGGCGTAAACCGCTTTAGCGACGTTGATTCCGCCGACGATTATCATGACTCCGTGCAATGGGCGGCGGAACAACGCCTGGTATCCGGTGTGGGCGACGGTAAATTCGAACCCAGCCAACCGATTACCCGTCAAGAAATGGCTGTCATACTGCGCAGGTATGCGCTTTTCAAAGGCTATACCATTCCCGAAAATTTGGATGAATTGGAATTTACCGATGCGGCGTATATATCCTCATGGGCGGGTTCGGGGGTTTATGTAATGTCGGCGGCGGGTGTTTTAAGCGGTTACGATAACGCGTTTAACCCGCTAAGCACCGTCACACGCGCCGAAATAGCGTCGATGTTAAGGAACTTTACGCGGTTTGTAATAGCCGTAAACAAAGAGGACGACGACGGAACACAACCGTTGGCGGTTGCATTACCGGATTCCGTAACGGAGGTTTATTTCGACAGGCGGGCGATAGAAGAAGCGGAACGCGCGGTATTACCGTAACACCTCACGCAACGGGTTGCCGGAATACTCCACATGTTCAAGTAGGGTTAGCCCGGACAAATCCAGCCGGGTTAGATAATTGTATGCGCAATCCAAGTATCGTAAGACAGTATTGGTTGTCAAATCAAGCTCCGCTATTTGATTGAACGCAACATGCAGTTGTTCAAGCATAATATTATGCGAAACATCCAACTGCGTTAACCGGTTATCGCTAAGGCGTAAATCATAAAGCGATATACAGCCTGAAAGGTTAACCCCCGTTAGGTTGTTTCGGGGTAACTCCAAAAGCCTTAAACGGTCAAACCCCGAAACATCCAACTCCCCTGTTAGGTTTAAGTTGTATAAACATAAATAATATACGCGTTCAAAAATCCAATGGATATAATTTGTTAAGAGATGTTCAACCCCGTCGTCATCTGTCCATGTTCCACCCCTTGGCCAATTGCTCCATGTTTCGGGGTTTTTTATGTCAAACGCGGGGTTTTGCGCCTGTATTTTCGCCAAGTTATCCTCGTATAAAAAGAACGCGACCAGCTTTTGGTAATCGTTATCGTCGTAGCCGTACGGCGTTATGTAAATAATTGGTGCGGGCATTTCGGCGGGGATTTCCCGCGCGGTCAACGCATAAATCCCGAGCAATACAGCAAAAGTAAAAACCGCGCACGCCGCAAGGTTACATACCCTTCGCCGTACGCGGTTTTTATATTTTAATAACGCCCGTTTTAATGCCGCCGCGCTTTGGTAGCGCATGGCGGGCGCAAGCTCCGTACATTTGGCAGCGATGCGCTCCAAGCGATTGTCTTTCATTTTTGTTAATACATATTGCATCACCGCGCCCAGGGCGTAGATGTCCGTTCGCGCGTCCGTTTGGGCGAAGCCGTATTGTTCGGGGGGCGCGTATTTGTGCGTGCCGAGGTAGGTTGTGTCGGTTTCGGCGGAAGTGGAATACCTGCGGGAGATGCCGAAGTCGATGAGGGTGGGGGCGAGGGTTTCGGGGTCGATGATGATGTTGGAGGGTTTGATGTCGCGGTGGATGATGGGCTCGGGCTGCGCGTGCAAATAAATAAGGATATCGCAAAGGGACAGGAACAGGTTAACCGCCTGCGCCGGGCTTGGGTTTTCCGCCTCCGCCAAATAATCATTTAAGGGGCTGCCGTGTATGTACTTGCGCAGGGTATAGCGCGTACCGTTTTGCTCGATGACGGCTTCGTTTTGCGGTAAGCCTTTGTGGTTTAGTCCCGCGAGCAGCGCCGCTTCGTTATCCGCTTCCCGCTCTTGGGAAGTTTTTATTATATATAGGGTTTGCGTTTCCTTTTCCGAAAGGATAAAGGTTTCGCCGAACTCGCCTTTGCCCACCCGTTCCACCGTGTCGAAGCGGGCGGCGATTTCCTCCGGCAAGATGGTTTCCGTAAACGCAAAACCGTTCCAGGGGTCGTTCATTTTTCCGCTCCCAAGAGCGGTAATTGTAAGTTATGCAGTTTTTCCTGTAACGTTGTGATGTCCAGTTCACGTTCAAGGGCGTAGATGATGACGGCGTCGCGCTTGATTTTGGGGTACAACGCGCCCCGTTTGGCAAGGGTCAGCAATTTTTGCGCCCCCGCGCAGTCCAGCCCAAACCCGAAGGCAAGCTGTAAAACCTTGTCCCGCGAGGGGTTGCGCGTACCGTTAAAAAACTTATGCCCGTGGGTGCGTTCAATTCCGGCCTTTTTGATTACCTGTTCCGCCGGGGTTTCCTTTTCATCGCATAATTGCTTTATGTATATATGGAAAGGGGGCGCGTCCTGCCCGCTTTTTTCCAAGTTTTCGACAAAACGGTTAAGGGAAGAGGTCTTAAACAAGCGGCGCAATAACGTGTCGGTGGGAACCCGTTCCTTTGCCATAACCGCGCCTCCTTACTATTTGTTGCGCGTACCTTACCATATGCGGATGTAATAAAAAAGCCTTCGCCCCCATGTTATGTAAATACCCGCCGTATCATTCATCACAACTCCAACCCCAACCGCTCCCTTGCAAACTCCCGTGCCAGCTCCCGCTGCCCGTACAGCCCGAACATCTCCGACGAATAAAACACCTGCTTAACCAAGCGTTCGCACTCTTCGCGCGCGCCGAGCTCCAGGAGGTTGCCCGCCTTGTAACCGACGACGAGGGGGAGGGTGCGGAATTGGGCGGTATCTTTGCAGATTTCGATGGCGTGGTCGCACATTTTCAGGGATTCCTCGTAGCGTTCCTCCTTGTTCAAAAAAGCGGCGAGGTTGTAAATAATGGCGGGGTAAAGATAACCGTAAGCGTTTTTGTCGACGCAATGTTTCTCGATGTTGTTTTTCAAGCTGTACAGGTGGTTTATGGCATCCTCCCCGCGCCCCTTGTCGAAGTAAATCTTTGCCAGGAGGTTGAGGGCGCTCATTTCGTTTTTGGAAAGGTGGAAATCCTCGATGCGCTGCGGGTCAAAGTCTGGGATGCTGAGCGCGAGGGCTTGCAGCAGCAGGGCTTCGCCGAGGGCGTTGTCGTTTTTGCCGAAAATTAAAATGCTTGCCTTGCGAATCATGAGGTATTGGCGCTGCTTCAGGTTTTCCGTAAAAGCCTTGTTTCCTTCAAGGGCTTTGACCAGCACGGCGGCGCGTTTGTAACGAGCCTCCGCGTTGCCGGGTGCGCTTTCGTTAAAGGTCAGCGAATCCAGCTCGTCGATGATTTTTTGGATTTTTGCTTCCTCCCCGCCAAGGAAGGAATCTATATTACTGTGGGCGTTGTAACCGAGCCGCTCGAAGAGGGTCTCCATGGTGGAACGGTTGGGCATGACCTTACCGTTTTCGATTTTCGATAGGGTGGCGCGGTCGATGAAGGGGTGGGCGAGGGCTTCCTGGGTGAGGCCCTTTTTCTTGCGTAATTTCTTAATCAGCGAACCCAAGTGGAGGTTTGGCATGGTTTCATCCCCTTTCGATGCCTGATTATACAACAGATATGGCGTTTAAAGCACATTTTTTGTGACGGGTTGTGCGCCGCGCGTTATAGACGAATGGACGCAATGCGTTATACTTTTTACAAACAAGAAAGGTGGAATACATATGGCAAGGAAAAAGAAGGGCAATAAAAAAGCGTTTATCACGGCGTTAAAGGCGTATGACGCTTCGCTCGTCACTGAAAGGCCGATCGTAGTGGAAGGCGTAACCATCGGCGCAACGAAGGGGAAGAAATCGAACGCCGTAATCAGCATCATCGGTACGATTATCGGCGCGGTTACGGGGGTCGGCTTTTACCGTATGTCCAATCCCGAAAAGGGGACGGTACTGCTTGGGGACGACGGGCTGCATTTCTTCGCGGCGAAGCGGAAACGGGGCGTCGTAACGATCACGAACCATTTGTTCCTGCCTTTCGAAAAAATGAAGAAGGCCGTCGCGGGGCGTAATTTCATCTTCGCCAACCAAATGGCCGTCACGGGCAAAATCGAGGGCGCCAACGGGCGCGAGGAAGGTTATCGCTTGCAAATGCCCATCAGCGCTAGCGAAGAAACGGCTGAAATCAAGCGCAAAATGGAAGAATGGAACGTAAAACTAAAAAAAGCCCGCGGCGCGTTGGTGTGCGGGATTTTTATAATATCGGTCGTGGGCATCATCCTGTTCGGGATCCTCATGCCCCGTTGGTTAAACCTGTACCGCGCGATGGATTACGTCCAATTCCGCACGGAAATCAACTCGCCCGCGTGGACGTCTTCCGGACGGTATCAGGACAGGCGGACGTCGTTCTCCGCGCGGATAGAAACGGACCGTTTTACGATCGTGTTCGGCGACGGCACAAGCGGAACGTTCATCGGCGCGGCCATCGCGGGCAATGAAAAGATATTCCTATTGGAAGTAAATGATTCGCATCCGACTCTTAACGTCGGTGAAGTGGCGTATATCACCGCCGTAGGGCGCGGCGCGATTGCCACCCGCGCGGAGCTTGCGGAGGACGGAGGGTTCTTTCACGCGCTCGGCGTGGCGTTCGGCGACCCGCGCGTTACGGGTTACGCGGCGGAAGTCATCGGCGGACCCGCACTAAAGAACGCGCATTACCTGCATATGCGGGCGGTCAGCTTTGATACCGTGGCCGTACCCGCGGCGGCAACGGGCGATACCTACACTTCCGCGAACGGTAATTATCGAATCACCTTCGTTGACGCATACCATACAACGTCCGGCGGAGGCCGTTCGGCGGAGGTCATCATGCTGTACTACGACTACGAAGCCCTAACAGCCCATAATGCCAACCGCCCCCTTACCCGAAACTTCAAAATATACCAAGGCGATACGGAACTGGAATATTGGGATGGCGGCCTACGCGCGGTGGGGGACAGGGATTTCCTCACACAGCACAGCTTCACGGCGGGTGAAACCTTCCGCGCGCGGCGCGCGGTCGTACCCGTAAACACGGACGAACCAATCCGCGTCGTTAGATATAACGAGAATTTTCAAATAATTTTTTCACATGAAATGGATGTAAGGCGCGAATAGAAACCCATACCACAAAATTTACCAGTATATTCTCCCCCCGCTGGGAAATCCTGTATTAAAAGCGAATCTTTTCGCTATCCTACAGGATTTTTTGGTTCGGAGGGAAAGGTACATGCACAGCAGCAAGGTAGAAATCTGCGGCGTCAACACCTCAAAACTCCCGGTATTGAAAGGAGAGGAAAAGCGGACACTTTTTGACCTGATCCAAGAGGGCGACGAAGAGGCCCGTGAAAAATATATATTCGGCAACCTGCGGCTCGTACTTTCCATTATCCAGCGGTTCAATAACCGCGGGGAAAACGCGGACGACATCTTCCAAGTGGGCTGCATCGGGTTGATCAAGGCGATTGATAACTTCGATACGGGGCAGGGTGTGCAGTTTTCCACGTATGCCGTACCCATGATCATCGGGGAGATACGGCGGTACCTGCGGGACAACAATACCATCCGAGTCAGCCGGTCGTTGCGCGACACGGCTTACCGCGCGTTGGGCATTAAGGAAAAGCTGACGACGAGGAACGCGAAGGAACCCGACATCGAGGAAATCGCTAAGGAAATGGAGCTTCCCAAGGAAGAGGTTTTGTTTGCGCTGGACGCGATACAGGACCCGGTTTCGTTGTTCGAGCCGGTGTACCACGACGGGGTGGACGCGCTTTACGTGATGGACCAGGTAAGCGACGAAAAAAACACCGACAACCGCTGGCTGGAGAACCTTTCGTTGAGTGAGGCGTTAAAACGCTTGGGCGAACGGGAGAAGACGATCCTTTCGCTGCGCTTCTTCGATGGTAAGACGCAAATGGAAGTGGCGGACGAAATCGGCATCAGCCAAGCCCAGGTATCGCGGCTTGAAAAAAACGCGCTTAAAAATATGAAGAAGTATATATCATAATAAGTATATATCATAATATTGGGAACGCGGCGGCCTTGCGCGGCAAGCGGGCATGGGATATACTGGCGCGGTAATTCCCCCACATTTTACATTTTTCTCAACAGGAGGCGATTTGTATGGAAGTATTACGAGTTTCGTCAAAGTCCGAACCGAAATCGGTAGCGGGGGCAATCGCGGCGATCCTGCGCAACGGCCATCCCGTGGAAATCAACGCCATCGGCGCGGCCGCCGTCAACCAAGTGGTGAAGAGCATCGCCGTGGCGCGCGGATACGTGGCACCCAACGGCATCGATTTGGTGTGCATCCCCGCGTTTTCCCAATTGGAAGTGGATGGGAAGGAAAAGACGTCGATCAAATTTGTGGTAGAAAAGCGGTAAATAACGACGAATAACCTGGGCCCGCGCAAAAGCGGGCTTTTTTATATTACGGTGATTGCCCGCCCCAACGCGAACGAATACAGCAGCACTTCCTTAACAGCCTTGGCCGTCGCGGCGGTGAGGGCCTTTTTGTATATATCGAGCTGGACGGAATGGCGGGCGATGAGGTCGGTTTCGGAGGTATCATGCGTGTGATCCGATTTAAAGTCGATAAGTACGATTTGGCCGCCTTCTTCAAAGAAAGCGTCGATGATACCGTGGACGAGCGTTCCGGTTTCCAGTTTCATCACGAAGGGGACCTCGCGGTGCAGTTGTTTGGCGGCGCGTATACGGTCAGCCAACGGCGAAGCGGTAAGCGTTTCGATTTTTTTACGGTCGATAACGGCGGCTTCATCGGGGGTGAGGAGGTTTTTGTCGATGAGCCGCGTTATCAGCGCCTCGATCCGTTCGGGGGTGGTGTGCGTGTGGTAATCCATGTGTTCGGTAATCGCGTGGAGGATCGAACCCATACGCATGGGGGTCATTCCCTGTGATGCCTTGATGAATTGCGGCGGATCAAATATCGGGGGAAAAGGGTCCGCCTGCGGGGTGGAATCGGGGGTGAGATCGCTTGCATATAGGCGTTTGAGTTCGGAAATAGAGAGCTTGGAAGGGAATTCAGAGGTCGGAAGTCGGAAGTCGGAATAAAAGGTAGGGAATTCGGGGTTCGGAATTTGGGATTCGGAATGGGGTGGAGGGGATTCGGGATCAAGGGTTTGGGATTCAGAACCCGGAGAAGTGAATTCGGGATTCGGAATTCGGAATTCGGAATATAAAGCGGGGAAGTCCGCGGTTTTGTGGACGTGCAGGGTAAATACAGGGGAATCAGTGTTGCGCAAGAGGCAGGGCATGATCCAATCGAGGTAGCGGGAAGCGGAGCGGCGGTAGTATACGGGGAGCAGGGGGGTTGGGGCTTCGGCGGCGTCGAGCCATTTTTCGCGGTCGCGCGTGTAGTCGGCGCACCGTCCGGTGAGTATCAAGCATTGCATGGCGCGGGTCATGGCCACGTACAGGCAGCGTAATTCCTCCGACAGGTTTTCGCGGCGGGTAAGGCGTTGCAAGCTGAAGCGCGGCAGGGTATTCGATTGGGTACGCAGGGCGGTATCCGTGTAGTAGGCCCCTATGCCGCTTTCGGAATGTAGGATGACGGGTTGGCGTTCGTCCTCCGTGTTGAATTTGCGCCCGAGGAAGCTGACGAAAACGATGGGGAATTCCAGCCCCTTCGATTTGTGGATGGTCATTAAGCGGAGGCTGTCGGTATTGGAGGCTTCGGCGGCTGCCGCACCCACGCGGTCCGCCGCGTTGGAATCATAAAGGCGTTGTATGTAGCGCGTAAAATGGAAAAGCCCCGTGAGGCGGGTCTCCTCGAAGGATATCGCGCGTTCCAATAATAAGCGCAGGTTGGCCAGCCGCGCCGCGCCGCCGGGCATGGCCGCCATATAAGCGGGGTAGCGGGTGGTATCGTAGATCAAGCCGATCAAACGGCTGATGGGAAGGCAGGTTGCCGCGGCACGGAAGCGCAAAAGGTCATCGTGGAAGCGGTTGAGCTTGTCATGTAACGTGCGGTCTTCTCCGGGCGTCCCTTCCGCCGACCCGATATATGCCAAAACGCAGTCGTAGAAATCCCCGTCGCCCCCATGCAGGCGGATTTGAAGCAACTCATCTTCATCGACCCCGTACGTTGGGGTGCCGAGTACCGTAACCAAGTCAATGTCCTGCCGGGGGTTGTCCGTCACGCGCAGGAAGGATAACGCGGTCTTGACTTCAATCTGTTCGAAGAAGGCCGCGCCCATGTCGGCCACGGCGGGGATGCCGCAATCCTTAAGTTCCTCGATGATATCGGGAGCGATGCCTGTTAGGCTTCGGGTAAGGATCACCATGTCCGACAAACGGCACAAACGGTACGCGCCAAGTTCGGCGTCCCAAACCTGTTGGGTTTTTAACAACCCACGCACGCGCTCGGCGATCATGCGGGCTTCGTTTTTTAAGGGGGAAGTATTTTTAACGTCGGCTTCATCGTCTTCGTCCGTTTCTTCTTCGCCCCCGCCTTCATCCAACAAATCAACCATCATATTAAACCGTTGATTTTCCGGCCAAGGCGGATAACTTGCGCCCGTTTTCAGCGTGGCGGCATCGTCGTAATCGATTTCGCCCACGTCCCGGCACATGAGTTGGGAAAAGAAAAAATTAACGCCGTCGATCACTTCCGCGCGGCTTCGGAAATTTTGGGAAAGGTCAATACGCACGCCGAGGGAAGGGGGGGCGGATGGGTTCCAATGATGACTGTATGTATCATACTTCCGTTTAAACAAAATCGGGTTAGCCCGCCGAAAGCGGTAAATCCCCTGCTTCATATCGCCCACCATAAACCGCCGCTTGCACACGGCGGAAAGGATGAGCTCCTGTACTTCGTTGGCGTCCTGGTATTCGTCGATGAGTACCTCATGGAACTTCTGACCTAATAGGTCAGAAGTTAAACCCGGGGTCATATCCTCGGGACCGTTGGGGTAAAGAACGCGGATGGCGAAGTGTTCCAAATCGGAAAAATCGAGCAAATTGCGCGTTCGCTTCTCCGCGGCGTAGGCATGGGCGAAGCGGGTGGCCAGTCCCATGAGGGCGCGTACGCGGGGGGCAAGGGAGGCTATGTCCCCGCGCATCTTTTGCGGCGGCGCGAAGAAAACGCCCTTGGCCAAATCGTCTACGGCCTTTTTAACGCCTTTGTTGCGGACACGTTGGACGCGTTCCTTAAGCTCGGCGTCAACCTCATCCTTTTTTCCGATGGACGGCAAACGGCCCCAATCAATCGATCGGAACGCGTCGTACATTTCCTCGAATGTTCCGCCCAAACTGTCTTGCAAACGGAGGACTGTTTCCGCGTCCCGTTCCAAGCGTTCGGTGTATTTATCCGGCCCGCCGGGGAGCGTACACAACATACGGGCGCGGGCGGTATTTTCCGCGGCGGCGGCCAATCCCTGCGCCAGCTCCTCGCGAGCAATGGTTATCCAAACCCCCAAGGCATCCGTATCGCCATATACGGCACAATCGCTTTGCGATCCCGTGCCGTACATAGCCGCGTACCGTTCCGCCGCCGCTGCCGGGAAAGGATCGCTTTCCAAAAAGTCATAGACCTTTTGTACGAGAACCTCAAGCCGTTCATCCTTCGCCTTACCGCCGTATACATCCGCCAAATCCAAAAAGCCGCGCGGGTCTCCCAGCGCGGCTTCGCGGTATTCCTCTTCGAATAACTCCTGCATAACCGACGCCTTGATGAGGCTTAGCTCCGCGTCATCCCCCACGCGGAAGGCGGGGTCCAATCCCACTTGCTGGAAATGCTCCTTCACCAGCTTGCGGCAAAAGGCGTGTATCGTGGAAATATCCGCGTGCGGTAACGAAGCCGCCTGACGTGCCAAAAAGCCCATGCCGCTTTCGGCCATCGCTTCATGCAGTTTTTCCGTTATCTTATCCTTCATGCTTGCGGCGGCGGCCTCGGTAAAGGTAACCACAAGCAAACGGTCCAGTCCGATACCCTGCCGTATATGCCGCATAATACGCGCCGTCAAAACAGCCGTCTTGCCCGAACCCGCGGCCGCATTCACCAATATATTAACCGCGTCACAATCAATCGCCGCTTGCTGCGAAGCGGTAAACTTTATTTCATCCCCCAAGCACGATCATCTCCCCCGGTTCGTGGCGTTCGGCAACGGTGAGTTTCGCCACCTTAACGTCGTAGCCGTCTAATACGCGCAGCACGGTATCATACGCCAGCATGGGTCGGTTGTTTTCCTCGCTCAAATGCGCAAGCAAAACGTGGGGCCGCTTGTGCGCCGCCAAGCCCCCGCATATCTCCGACAGCAAAACACCCGCCGCCGCGTTGGAAAGATGCCCGCGGTTACCCAGCACGCGTTGCTTCAACGCGAAATGGTAACGGCCGTTTTTAACCATTTCGATGTCGTGGTTGCTTTCTATGTAAATAATCCTCGCGCCGCGCAAATGGTGTTTGATCGTTTCGGTTGCCTGTCCCAAGTCGGTGGCTACGGCGATTTTTTCCCCGCCCGCCTGTAAAGTGTACCCCACGGGCTGAGCCGCGTCGTGAGGGATATCGAAGGGCGTGACCGTAACGTGCCCCACGGTAAAGGCTTGTTCCGGCTCGACGTAACGTACCAACTCCTCCGGCATGGGCCCGATCGTATTGCTGTGCAATAAATAACGCCACGTAGGGGGTGTGGCGTAAACGGGGACGCGGAAGCGGCGGGCGGCGATCCCCAAGCCGCGTATATGGTCGCCATGCTCGTGCGTGACGAGTATGCCGCTTAGCTGCGGTATTTGGAAGCGGCTGATGCCCAGCGAAATACGCTTACCGCTGATGCCCGCGTCGATGAGGAAATGTTCACCGCCCAAACCCGCGTATACGCAATTGCCGCTGGAGCCGCTGGCGATCGTGGCAAAGCGCGTTTGCATCAATCGGCTTGTCCTATACGTTTAATATCCGCACCCAAGGCACCGAATTTTTCCACAAAGCGTTCGTAGCCTCTGTCCAGGTGGCCCACATTGGATATAACCGTTTCGCCCTCCGCTACCAGGCCCGCCAATACCAAGGCCGCCCCCGCGCGTAAATCCGTCGCGTTCACCTCCGCGCCGACCAGGACGCAAGAGCCGTCGGTATGGGCGGAACGCCCCTTAATTTGTATGTCCGCGCCCAAGTGGTTGAGCTCGCACGCGTAAAGGAATCGGTTGTCGTAAATCGTCTCCGTTACCATGCTCTTGCCTTCGGCGGTACACAGCAATGTAGTGATTTGGGGTTGCAAATCCGTGGGGAAGCCCGGGTATTCAGAGGTGCGCACTACGCTTGCCTTCAACGGCTTGCCCGCCCGTACCCGGATCGAGTCGTCCCCTTCCTCTATGCGGCAATCCATTTCCCGCAGCTTGGCGGTGAGGGAATCCATGTGCTTGGGGATGACGCCCTCCACGGTCACGTCGCCGTCGGTAATGGCGGCGGCTATCATGTACGTACCCGTTTCGATGGGGTCAGGGATGACGGTATATTCCCCGCCGCCCAGCTCCTTAACCCCGGTTATGCGTATGGTGTCCGACCCGGCGCCCTTGATTTTCGCCCCCAATTTGTTAAGGAAGTTGGCGGTGTCAACGACGTGGGGTTCCTTGGCGGCGTTGTCAATGGTTGTCGCGCCCTCGGCGAAGACGGCGGCCATCATGATATTAATGGTCGCGCCCACGCTGGGGCTGTCCAAATGGATATGCGCCCCCACCAGCTTGTCCGCCTGTACCCGGATTACGTCGTCGTCCTGGGAGGTGGTCGCGCCCAACGCTTCAAAGCCCTTCAAATGATAATTGAAGAGCCGCGGGCCCACGTTCAAATTACAGCCGCCGGGGATGGGGATTTCCGCCTTGCCGAAACGCCCGAGCAGTACCCCGAGCAGATAATAAGAAGCCCGCATAACCGCGGCGATTTCTTTGCTGATGGTATAGCGGGTGATATTGCTTGCGTCTATTTTCAATGATTTCGCATCGTTCCACGTACAAACCGCGCCCAGGCTTTCGACGGCTCTGCACAGGTTTTGCACGTCCTCGATTTCGGGCAGGTTATCGATTACGCAGATTCCGTTCGCGGCCAATGCCGCCGGGATGATGGCGACGGCCGCGTTCTTCGCGCCGCCGATCCGTACTTTACCGGAAAGGGTTTTTTTCCCCTTGATCACGATTTGCTCCATGCGTGAACACACATCCCCACCGAGGTAATTATGCCGCACAGTATACCAAATATAAAGCATGTACAACAGTATATTTTACAACGCTAATTTGAATGGGGATAAAAGACGAAAATATATTATAATGAATATATCCATTACCGCATTAGGGGATGCTTAAATGAAAAAAATCCTGCATAGAACCGTTTCGCTGATCATCACATTCGTTTTCATATTTTCAACCGCGGCATACGCAAGCGTAGACCGATTCATACGCAACGACCCCATATTAAACACCTACACGGGAAGGCCCAACGTCATCCCGCTGATCCAAGGCTTGACCTTTTCCGACCTTCCGCCGGATTTGGCCCAGCGCGACGCCATCGTACGCGGAGGCGCGCTGGGTGTTTTTATGCCCGAAGGCGGCAGGTTTAACCCGGCCGCCCCCGTAACGCGCGGCCAGGCGATCACGTATGCCCTGCGCGCGGCGGGACTCTCCGAGGAAGCGCGCGACCGCACGATCGACATCGTACCCACGCTGCCGGAAAATTCGCCGCTGGACATCGTTTGGATGTTCGCTTACATGAACTTCGCCGAGGAAATCGGGATGCTCACCGCGGAGGAATACAACGAAGCGGTGACCGGTTTAACCGCACCGGAGAATAATGTTACAGCGGTCACACCCTTCCATTTAATGCCCGCGACCCGTGAGGAATTCGCCTTTTGGCTGGCGAACGCCATGCACCACGCCCACGAGGACATCTTCGACGGGCCGCTTAACCAACCGGGGCAATCGGTCTTCCCGTACAACGATTGGGCCGCGATTACCCCCTTCCGCGCCCGCGCCGTGGAGGCGTTGATCCGCCATAACGTTATGCTCGGGCAGACCCCCGTGATGTACAACCCGCGCGGGGTCATCAACCACATGCAAGCGGCGCAAGCCATCCGCAATTTGGATACCCTGCACTTTACCGTGTTGGGGTTACAACGCGTTACGGGTACCGTGGCGGATATCGAACAGGAGCAATTCATCGACACGTTGACGGGGCAATCGTGGCACCGCGTGTTCGTCCGCCGCGCCGACGGCAGGGTGGACGTATTGCAATCCACCGCCCGCGTCAGCCCTTCGCCCCAGCACGGCCCGCTGGATACGGTCGTACTGCGCAACGGTGCCGTATCGGGCTTGACCGGCTTGCAAGTGGGCGACCAAATCGAATACATCGCGCATCAAGCGTCAAGTACCGTGTGGTATGCGCGCGTGATGGGCGAATTGGCCGTCCAATCCTTTGTGGGGCGGTTGCAAAACATCGACTTCACCGAAGGCACGATGACCTTTACCGACCCCAACGGCCGATTGTTCTCCTTCCGTATGATTTACGGCTTGTACGGAATGGGTACGGACGGCGTTCCTTTCATCCGTTTTACGGACCGTATGCGCCCCGCGGACACCCTTCCGCTGGGTTCTTTTTATACCGTTACGTTGGTCAATAATCTAATCACGGACATCGAATTCATCGGCGAGCCGATTTTGTATAACGAAATCCGCGGCATCGTAACCGAAAATAACCCGAACATGGGCTTCCTCACGATCATCGACGAGCAGCGCCGCGAGCGGACGTTCAATTATATACCCGGCACCCTGCGGGTACAGCGCAGGGACTTTTACGACATGCGCGAACCGGGCGGGAACATACAACAGCAAACGCAGGATATATCCGTTATTATCCCCGGCGATATCGTATCCCTCCGCACGGCGGATAATGAACCGCTCCGTATCACGGATATCTCCGCCGCCGCGCAAACGGCCACCCGTTACGGCCGCATCCGCGAGATACGCCCGCAGGGCGGTTTCTACGATATGCTCATGGAATTCAACAACGGCCAAACCGCGTGGTTTACGCTGGCGGGGAACATACTCGTGTTGGAAAACGGCATCCCCGTATCCCCCGACCGCGTACGTGCGGGCGATTGGGCGCGGATCATCGTCAACCAAGCCATGCTGGGCCCGGGCGTGATGATGGAATCCGTACGGGAAGTCGCCCTGGACGGCGGCGGCCACCACATTTCCAACATCGTGATGGGGCAATTGTCCCGCTTCAACGCCGCGCAGAACCAACTGCACATCAACCACGCGCGGGAATTGACCCCCGCGGGATGGTCCAACCACAGGCCGTTGGCGCAATACAACATCGGCGGCGCGAACGTCAGCTACTTCTTTGACGGGCGCAAGGTGGATTTGAGCTTCCTTAACCGCTATTTGCAACGGGGAAGCGCGACGATTTACCTCGCGCTTGAAAATAACTTCGCGGGCGAACGCGTAACCATGGTGAGCGTACGTTCCGGACGTGACGAATTGCTCCGCCCCGAAACGGTCATATCCGCTTCGGACGGCAACCTGCATCTGCTGGGCATCCCCGGCGCAATCGGCACCGACGAGGGTACGATCGTCGTCCGCGACGGGCGGCTGGTGGACCCGAGCAATATCTCCGCGAGCGATTGGGCGCGGGTGAGCCTTAACGGGCATAACCTCGCCGCGGTCGTGGACATCACGCAAGCGCCTTCGACGGACGGCGTGCAGATCGTACGCGGGCGTGTGGCGCGCGTATGGCCGCATCAGAGCTTCCGCGTGGAAACGATGAGCACCTTCGACGGCTTACGCTGGCATTACACGCCCATCCCGCGTGAATTTACCATTGACCATGACACGATTTTCCTGATGGAGGACGGCATCGGTTCGATCAACGACTTCATCGGCTTTACGGAGGATTCCGTCGTGGGGCAGGTATTCAACGTGATCGTGGAAGGCGGACGCGCCGCGTGGGTCATAGAAATGCCCTTTACCGAGCCGATTCCTTCGATGCCCAACGCGCCGGGTCACCTCGCCGTGCGCGGCACGATATATGAAATCACCGACGGCAGCTTGGGTCTGCGTGACGTGACCGTATTTAACCCGCGCAACGGTATGTGGACACCCATCAGCCTGGTGGACGCGTCGGGCGGGGTCACAATCCAAACGAATTCGATCATCATCGACCGCGACCGCGTGGTAGGCGCGAATACCCTGCGCGTGGGACAGCAAATACGCGTATTGACCGACACGCCGCTTAATACCGTAACGATCGGCAGCGGGCTGGAAGCGGACGGATATATCATATTGGTGGAAAGCTAGGGGGAATATAAATGATAAACAATAAAACCGGGAACAAAGCCCCGAAAATCGCCGTTTTTCTTCTGATTTTCATTACGCTTGTCATCGCCGCGCCCATCACCGTGCAAGCCCGTATCGGCGATATGGGCTTCTTCGGCGGGATCAGCCAAGGGCGCAGGCTACCGCACACCACAGAAACGGTGATCTTCCAGCAGGGCAACGGCCGCAATACGCGGGCGGTCACGCTTAACGTAAACTATCAAGAATTGATCTTCCTTAACGGTCGCCCCGTGCAGTTCGACGGTACGATGGCGATCACAAACAACGCCCCCGCGCACATCATCAACAGCGCGACCTTGGAAAACGCCCCCGCGAGCCTCCCCCGTTCCGGCGTGTTTACCAAGCGGTATTTGGTACAGCCGACCTTCAGCACAGCGGAGGACGTGCGGATCAACCGCAACATGAACTTTAACGTGGAATACCGCGTGGTGGGCAACCAAGTCATTTTTCACTACCGCATCGTGCAGGGCAATTGGTCGGAGGTTATCGTAACGCCCGAAGGGACGTTCACGCTTGACAACCTGCGTTCGAGCATCGGCATTACCGTGATTGAGGACCGTACGCCGGGGGTCAACTATTACCGCGGCAACGTATGGGCGCGCCTGTACTATGTAGGCCCGGGCGACGAACTGGTCATCGTCGAACAGGAAGGCGAATTCCACGGCTTTTACAGCGCGTGGGCGGCGACCGAAACCCACCGTACCGACGTCAGCATCTGGTACGGCGACGAATGGGCCCTGCAATACCAAATCCGCCCCAGCGTGACGGTAAACAATGTCATGCGTTGGGCGCAGAACGAACCGACCGCCATCAGCTTCGCCGGAAATTTCCAGGAAGTGATGCAAACCTTCGCGGGTCTGCGCTACGATATCTTCGCCCCCGTACCGTTTTTCATGTGGGACGAACCCCGCGCGGGTTCCTCCGATTTGCAGCACCCCAACACCTTCGAGCAATTGCCCGCCCCCAACATGGACTTCCTGCGGGGCAACGCGGCGGAGGATGATATACACCGCCTGTTCGCGATGGAGGTCTTAACCGGGCCGCCGTCAAACTACATCCCCGGGCAAGCCATCACGCGCGGCCAATTCATGACAGCCCTGGCGCGTGCCATCCGCCTGCCGACCGCCGACCCGCCGCGCGCCCAGCGCAACCGCCCCGTCCCGTCCCTTTTCCACGACGTTACCATTAACCGTCCCGAATACCGCTACATCGACGCCATCGTGCGCGAAGGCGTGGCCCAAGGCCGCGCGGACGGCAGCTTCCACTTCGACTACGGCATCACCCGCCAGGAAGCCATCGTAACCATCGTCCGCTCCATCGGGCTTGAAACCATGGCCATGTACCCCACCGTAGCCGCGCCCTTCGCCGATTCCAACGCCATCGCCGATTGGGCGATGCGGGAAATGACCGTCGCCTACCGCCTGGGCCTAATAGAACCCGACGCGCGGGGCAACATCCGCCCGGCGGCGGCCATGTCCAAGGGCGAAGCCGCGGCGCTGCTCAACCGCTTGATTGACTACATGCGGACGGGCCTGGCTGAGGATTATGCTGATCAAATTGTGAATATCGCGCGGTAAAATATGCGCGTTCATATAATTATTCGCGGGGTATTTCTGCGTTCGCAATATATTATTCGCGGGGTATTTCTGCATCCGGCTTAACAAATACCGGATTCTGCGGTATAATGAACGGTAGAAAGGGTCGGTTAGATACTTCACATCTTGCTTGCCCATGCGACCGGTAAAGCGAGGTTTATGAAATGCTCAAACGGAAAATATATGACGAGCTTATACGGTGGAAATCCCGCGATATTAAACAATGTTTGGTGGTAAAGGGCGCGAGGCAAGTCGGCAAGACCTTTATCATCGAATTGTTCGCCCGTGAAAATTACAGGCATACCACAACAATAAACTTTGTCCAAAACCCGGCGTATAAAGCCATTTTTGACGGTGACTTGGACACGGAAACCCTAATCAAGCAAATATCCCTGCGCGTACCCGGAGCGGAGCTGGTCCCCGGCGATACGCTTTTGTTCCTCGACGAGATACAGGACTGCCCTGCCGCCCGTACCGCGCTTAAATTTTTGACGCAGGACGGGCGGTTTGATGTAATCGCGTCCGGTTCCCTGCTCGGGATCAATTATAAAGAAGTGCCTTCATATCCCGTGGGATATGTGGAACATTTGGAAATGCACTCCCTTGACTTTGAGGAATTTTTATGGGCAAACGGCGTGACACCCGCATCCGTTGCCGATATACGGGAATATTTCGATAAAAAAGAAGCCGTGCCGCCCGCCATGCACGAGCGTATGATGGAGCTTTTTAAGGAATACATCGTAGTCGGCGGTATGCCCCGTGCCGTTGACGAATTTGTTACCACACACAATTTCGCCAATGTATTGAAAATTCAACGGGGTATCCTCGCCGATTACGAAGACGATATCGCCAAGTATGCCAAAGATTCGGAAAAGGCAAAAGCGCGGGCCTGTTTCCTTTCCATACCCAAGCATTTGTCTAAGGATTACAAAAAGTTTCAATACAGCATCGTGGAGCGCGGCGGAACGGCGCGTAAATTCGGCGGCAGTTTGATGTGGCTGTACGACGCGGGTGTTATTAACTTCTGTTATAACCTATCCATACCCGAATTGCCGCTTGAGGGCAACGCCAAAAGCGACACGTTTAAGGTTTATATGTGCGATACGGGGTTGTTGATGGCGATGCTGGAGGATGGTTCGCAGGAAGATGTCATTGACGGCAACCTTGGTATATACAAGGGAGCGATTTACGAAAATATTATCGCGGATATTTTCGGCAAGTTGGGTAAAAAGCTGTATTATTTTGAACAAAACAATAAATTGGAAATCGACTTTTTCATACGCCGTAATAAAATAGCGACGGCGGTGGAGGTTAAATCAGCAAGCAACACAAAATCCAAATCAATGAACACGGTTTTTGACAAATACGGGGTTAAGCACGGAATCAAGCTGTCCGCAAAAAATATCGGCGGAACAGATTCCTTCGACAGCTTGCCGCTTTATATGGCAATGTTTTTGTAAGCTCGGCAAACAATCCGATTGCCTTGGAAAACGTAACGATTCGCCTGGACCGTAACATTAAAGAACAAGCGGAAAAATGTTTAATGACTTCGGTATGAAGATACACACATCCCGGTGTTTATGATATGAACCATTTTGTATTAAATTTTATCGGCCTATTCCAATTATCAACCAATTTATCTATATGTTTATACGTCTTGTAGTCTACTGCCATGCTTTTATATTTAATACCGTGCATTTCAGCTAATAATTCCCCTATGCTCAGTTCTCCTTTGGGTTTGAAATCATAACTTTCTTCTTCTTCCAATGATTCCCACGGCATTTGTTTTACATTTTTTTCAACATGCGCGAGCCAATAGTTATCATCTATGTCTTCGCGTTTTACCTGTGGATTCATTTCAATCATTTCCCATACCAATGTAGCCATCATATCTCGCAAAGCTATAATCTGTTTTGCTTTTGTGTCATGTTGCGTATAATTAAATAACGCACCCACGCTAACGCAAAAATCGTTATTGACATGCCCAACAGCCACGGGTACTATGTTTGCGTCCGCTTTTTCAGCGATTTCGAGTAAACCCCAATGAAGTTTTTTAACAGGCAAACAGGGCGTCATATTCCATGAACCTTCGGGGAAAATTAAGATATTTCCATTATTCTTTAATACGCTGATCATTTTATCTAACGCTGCTTGTTTACTTGTCTTATTGCTCCTGTCTACGTGTATACTGCCTATAACCCAAGAACCAATTTTATCTAAAATGTTCATGGATTTTTTTCGTTCGTGTTCATCTCCGCCTGCACCAAGCAAAAGAAACGCGCTTTCTTGTATTGACGCTAAAACACAATGAACATCTTCATAAAATACATGTGTTGCAACATATATGGTCGGCTTACCATTACGCTTAAAGTTATGTTTTATAAGTTTTACATTATTTTTACGAAGAAAATGGTGTCCTTTTGACATCAACCAAATAATTGGTTTGTGTAGTAACCTACGCCACGTTATACTGTACCGCAAAAAATTCACTTTTAATACACCTCTACGGTTAACTAGGCGTGTCCACATTAACTAATGTGATAACAACTCCTGTATTATCAAGCAATATCTCTTATAAATTCAATCTTTCCATCAGTCCCAAAACAACATAAATGATAATTTTCTCCCCAATACATGTACACATAACCCGGTGCTTGTGATATAAGCCAATCAGCGGAATCCTTGTTTTCCATGCACGCTAAACTTGCTCCGCACATTTTAATGCTGCTTTCTTTAATCGTCCAAAGTTTGCAAAATAATATTTCGGGGTTTTTACTTTTTTCTAGCTGCTCCATTTCTTCGGCGGTACATACGCGCCTTGCAACAGCGGGATTATATGGACGGATATCTTGCATATCGATGCCGGTTTCAACTGTCGAGACGACACAAGCCACTCCCGCATCACAATGACTGATATTAAAATGTATTTCCGGATAAGCGGATAAACTTGGTTTGCCGTATTTACTATAATCTAATTGAAGATTTTCAATGATGTTGTATTCATTTTTTAGTCCTTTGCATAACAACCAATATCCTATTGCACAAAAATCACGGTCAATCGTTTTTTTGTATTTTAGGGCTTTTTCTTGACGTTCTTTTGGCATGTTTTGAATCAAGCGTTCGATAAGTGAATTATTAATTATTTGATTGTGTTCATATAGATAAATCATTATAAAATTCCTATATTATATGTTGTGATAAATCTACCCTATTGATTTGAAATATTAACTTATAAACTTCGTTCCAATCATATGCCCTAAAAATATTTTTGCCTTCACATTTTCGATTATAACTAACATCAAAGCAAATTACTTTCGCAATAGGCATAATTGCTTCAATATTCACTATTTCATCATCAATCATTAAATCTATGTTTTTTTCTAAACAAGCAATTCTTTTACTATCCGGAACATCATTATCGCAAAAAACTATTTCATTATATCGAATACCATTACGCCATAACCAAATACGCACTATAAAACGCATAAGTTTTCCCATAAAATTATTTTGACAAGTAAACACACGCTTAGATATTATGTATACCTTGTGTCCGTCAGAGCGAAGTTTATGAATAACAGACATTGCGCTTTTTCGGGCAGGTTCTGTGATAACATACTTAAATAAGTACCGCTTCCAATATGCCATATACTCGTTTTCGGGGCATTGAAATATATCCCGAATATCATAAGGATTTTCATCTATGACATCACGTCCGAATTTCCGCTTGAAAAAGCGTGGTGCGTGTCGGCGGTTAAAACCTTGAATGTCGGTTAAAACGCCGTCTATATCAATTCCTATATTCATCTTTTTTCGTAATCAATAATATTAGAATAAGCGTTAAGCACAGCGTTTTTTATTCTATCCGTTGCTTTTATTATATCTTCACGCTCGCCGACTTCTATTATATCGCCTAAGCATATAATCGGCTTACCGATAAAAAATTTTTTAGTGTTTTTTATTGCCATTGTAACTATTTTTGAACCTGTTTTTTGTGCTATTTTCGCCACACCCGTTTTAAATTCACCTATATTATTTTCACCCCTGCGGGTAGCTTCGGGGAATATAAAAACGCTTTTTTTGTGAAGCAAATATTTTATCAACTTTTTTTCTGCACTCTGCCAACTTTTTATGCTTTCTTGATTTACTACAACCACACCAACGTGTTTATAAATTAAATTCCATCGTAAAAAGAATTTCATAACTTTTTCTTTTACCAAATAATGTGGGGAATAATTATATTTTCGTATAAGACGGTCTATGTAGAATTGGTCGTATGAACCTATATGGTTTGATACGAATATTAAACCTTCTTCGTTAGGCAAGAATTCTTCTTTAAGCATTTTAGTTCGTTTAATAATAGCGATTAAATTAAAAATGCGTGAAAAAAAGCGATAATGCTTCTCTGCTTTTTCTGTTGATTTAACATCAAAAGGTAATGATAGGTAATGCTGCCGCATATTGCTGTAATATTGTCCGAGTTCTTCATCGGTCATCGACAGTTTTTTCTTATGTGAAATACGGAGTATAACACTTTCCATTATCAATTGACCTAACCTTATTTAATATTTGTAAACAGAAATATAATCTACAACATTCTGTACAGTTTTAAATTCGCCTATAATTCTATCGGGAATTACAATGTTTAGCTGTTCTTCTATCTCGCAAATTAATTCCACCAATTCGTATGAGTTCAACCCTAAATCGGTTAATAAAACCATATCGCCAGTTATATTTACTTCTTTATTATCCGTATACACTCTAAATATTTTTTGTAATTTATCAAGCATTTGTGCTCCCCCCGTCATTATATTGTCTTTTAATTTTTTTAGTTGTAGTTTTTGGAAACTCTGTGTCCCTAATTACAACTTTACCAATATTCATATAAACGGCTAATTTGCGATTGAGCTCAACAATATCATTATCTAATCGTTCGGCATAATTCGGTTCAATTTCAATATCCAAGAATAATTCCGCTACAATCACGTTATCATCGGCATACACAACTACTTCTTTTATATATGGAATATAATCAAGTAACACAAACTCTAGTTCTTCGGGATATATATTTTTACCGTTATTTAAAATTATAAGGTTTTTCTTTCTGCCGGATATAAATAAAAAATTATTTTTATCTAAATAACCAATATCACCGGTTTTGAACCATTCGCCATAAAAAGCATCCTCAGTCGCTTGTTCGTTTTTGTAATATCCGAGCATAACTATGTCACCTTTAACTAAAATCTCACCGTGACCATTTTCGTTTGGCTCGGATATTTTAACCTCACAACAAGGCAAAACCTGCCCTACACTTCCGCTCTTGTAATGACTATTGCGATTTACCGCTACGATAGGCGAACATTCGGTAATCCCATACCCATTTAAAACATTAATTCCAAAACAACGAAGTCCATCAATGTATTTTTCATCAATCGGCGCGCCGCCGCTTACAATTAATTTAAGATTTCCGCCGAACGCTTTCAACACTGATTTAAAGAGTACCCGTCTAACATCTATGCCTATCTTTAACAGCGCCTTACTTATTTTTATCAACTTTTTAAGAAGCTCTTCTTTGCCCTTCTCTTTTGCTCCGCTCCATATCTTTTTATAAAATGTTTCTACAAATAAAGGTACTAAGAACATATTACAAGGTTTAAATTTTCCTAAGTCAGAGAGGACATTTTTCAAACTTGAATTAATAAAGATTTCGCTTCCTTTTAATAACATAGCACATACCCCTGCGGTAAAACCAAAGGTATGATGTATTGGTAAAACAAGCATATTACTGCCGAAAATCCCAACGTGCTGACAAGCTGCAACGGTATTACAAGCAAAATTAAAATGGGAAAGCATTACACCCTTTGAAATTCCTGTTGTACCTGATGTATATATAATCGCAGCAATAGCTTTATTATCAATAGTGTAGTCAACGACGGCCTTTTCGCCTTGTTTTATTAATGAATCACCCTTTTTTATCAATTCGGAAATACTTTCCATATTTATAAACTGATTAATTTTCGAGTCACTCTCTTTTATATTTCCAATAATATCGGAATAGCTATCGGAATATACAATCGCTTCTGCACCGGAATCGTTAAGTAAGTTTTGTATATCCGAAGCGGTCAATTCTTTATCAAGCGGTACAATTATATTCCCGCTATTGACTACCGCAAAATATGTTAATATCCATTCGTATGAGTTTTCACCGATTACAGCAATATTTGCACCTCTAAGCCTTAAATCGAATAATGCTGTACCTAATGCAAACATATCAGACTTAAATTGATTGTAACTGATACTTTTTACTTCCTTTTTTCGCTCAAAGGTAAAAGCAGGTTTATCGCTATATTTTTCGGCGGAAAGATATATTAATTCTTTTAAATCGTTAATAGATTCGGTCTCGTAATAAGGATAGCTTTTGTTTTTCATACATTTAAAACTCCTTTATTTAGCATTTTTTAAAAAGGTTCTTGTATAAGGTGCACCTTTTGTTATAAACCAGTTTCGGCAGGAAATTCTTCGATATGATTAAATTTCCTTGATATTATTCACGTTTTCTGTAAAACGCTTGGCTTATATGGGTAATTGTATTAATTTTTTAATCGGCTTTCACTAGAAAAACGTGTAGGTTTTTATAAAAGTCCTTTCCGGGTTTGTTTAAGCAAATATAACGAAGGGCTTTTTATGTTGAATAAAAAAGGATGCTGTAATATTGCGGAAAAATAGTTCTTGCAATTAATTCCAAATCACTATATACTCTCCCCGTGACGAACTATAAAAACCTACACCTTTCTGTAGCTACTTTTTCTTCTTCCCCGCCCGCAACTCCCGCAAACGGTTGTAAAACGTGGCTTGTTTCAACCCTGTTTGCGTCAGCACATCGTTGATTGTGATCTTCCCCCGCTCCCATTGCTTGACCACCTCCGCGAAATTTTCCGGGGGCTTTTTTGTAGGGCGGCCAAAGCTGACTCCCCGCGCCTTGGCCGCGGCGATGCCCTCCGCTTGGCGTTTGTGTATGTTCTCCCGTTCGTTCTCGGCTACAAATGACAGGATTTGCAATACGATGTCGGACAGGAACGTGCCGACAAGGTTCTTCTCCCGCCGTGTGTCCAGCAAGGGGGTGGATATCACCATGATGTCGATGCTCTTTTCCTTCGTCAGTACCCGCCACCAATGTTGGATTTCTTCATAGTTACGTCCCAAACGGTCAATGGAGTGGACGCAAACCAAATCGCCCGGCGTCAGCCGTTTAACCAATGCCAACCACGCAGGGCGTTTGAAGTCCTTGCCCGATTGCTTGTCTGTATATATATGCGCGGTGGGTATACCCAACCCGGCCAACGCGTCCATTTGGCGTGCTTCGTTCTGCTCTGTCGTGCTTACGCGGCAATAGCCGTATGTCATGGTTTTGATTCTCCTTTCAATTTGATCGCACATAAAAAACACGCCATATAAAACCAAGCCACAACCAAAACCCGGTTATATACAGCGTGTTTTCTTTGTTACCTTTTATAACCTTTTATAACCTTTTGTTATCTTCTGTTGTGTTGACGCGTTTCATTGCCTCATGAGGTCTTTGTTGTCCTACCCTTGGAAAGGTGCGCGCATGGGTTTCGTATCCGGCTGAGCTCTTGGCCCGATACGCTACCCCCTTCCTTGGGGCAAAACGATAATGCGGGTGTTACAGGTTGCAGCATCTGTTGAGGAAAAGCCGGCGTGGCGCGGTGCGGTCCGATTGAAGCGCGGGGCTTTACGGAGTTGGCAAAACCCGTCCTTGGCTCGTAGTTGCCTCGGTCGTTCGCTGCGGTGTTATTATATCTGTTCGGGTTGGACATTTGTTCTGACAAAGTCTTAGAAAATGTCCGGTTTATAACACCATCAAATTGGGTTGCGTTAAAAGGAATATTATTTTTTTGCAATAATCTTATAATTACAACGCCTTTACATAACAAGGATATCCGTCACACAACAAAAAAGGGGGGAGGGCTTGTGGAAAGCGTCGAAGATTTACGGAAAGAATTGGTTTCCTATGTAAAAAAGAAATTCTACACGCGGCGCAACATTGCGGACATGGCGGACGAGGTTGTGAACCAAGCCTTCCTGGACGCGTTGAAGGCACCCGATTTCCATGAGGGGCGGTACAATTTCGGGTATATGTCGGTGGTGTGTATCCGCGTCGCGTATAAGATTTTCCACAGGGGTGACAACCGCGGCACCGTGAGCTTTGACCTGTGCGCGCCCTTGATTGACGAAGAATCCTTCGTTGCGGAAATTGAACGGGCGGCGGACACCGCCCTCATCTTGCAATCCTTGCAAACCCTCAAGCAGATTGAGCAAATCATCATCCGCGAGCGGTATTACGGCGCGTTCTCATTCCGCGAAATCGGCGAAAAGCACGGCATTAATTTGAATACCGTCCTTTCCCACCACCGCAGGGCGATGGAAAAATTGCGCCCCGTGTTTACGAAGTATTTCCCCGAACGTATTCCCAAATATCATTATGGAGGGCTTGGCAATGAAAAATGAAAAGAAACTTTGGTTATGCGGGCAATATGCGCAAAAGGCGTGGACGCTGTCGCTCTGCTTCGCGCAGGAAGCGGGCAGGATTGGGCATTTCGGGCACGGGTACGCCGTTTTGGCGGACGAAACGCGGATCCTTGCCAACAAGCTGTTCGAATACACGGGCAAGGCGAAGTTCGACGGCGCCGATTCGGGCGAATTAAAGGGCATCGTTGACTTCGCGTTTCACCTCGGTTTGCTGTCCGTCAACGCGGCGGTGGAAATCCTGCGCGTCAACTCCGTCGTCACCGATTTGTCCGTCAATAAAAGCATGGCGGTGCTGGCGGACGATTTGCGTAACCTCGCGCTGGACATCAGCGCCCTTGCGGACACGCGCGTATGGCAACAAAACGCCGTGCTGACCGAAGCCGCCGCGCCGCTTAAATCAACGTACGCGGCGGACTTTTTCTTCCGTTTTTCCATCGGGGGCGTACCGCTGGTGGAAAATGTCGCGAATATATCGGAAGTAATCAGCGGCTTGCCCGAGGGCGGCGATACGTTTAAACTCAGGAGCAAGACGATCCCCGTCATCAATTGTTACCGGAACTTCGGCTTGACGCCCATCGCTTCAAATGAAAATAATCGAATCCATATGATTATCCAACCCGACGGCGCGGATATCGAAAATTTTTCATCGAACGATATGTACGCCGTGCCGATTGACGACTTGGACATCAACACGATTTTCCATTCGAAAATCGGCTACCCCGTCCCGCCGAAGGGTAACCACGCGTTCGCGGATTACGCGCGGGAATGTTGGGACGCCATAGGCGGCGGGCAGTTTGTGTTTGTGGATTGGCGGAAGGTGCGGGAAAGCGCGTAAACGGCGCGGGGAAGTAATGACCATGTGATGAATTGATAGCGGAATCAATACAAAATTAATTAAGAGGCTCCATTTCCTGGACCGCGATTATCCTTCCTTTATTGTCATAACAATAGCGGTAGGGATATTTGCGGTTCGGTATGTCGTGAGGGAAATCCTCTGTAGCATGAAGGACGTTGCGCCTGCGTGAAAAACCCACATCCCAATTGTTGGTGACGTTCGCACCGAGGAGGATATGATCTTTAAGTTCACCTTTAAAGGATACGGCTAAGGCAAGGATATTTTCGATAACCATATTGCCGATGTTCATTTTATGTATGATGCACAGGTCGGCATCCCCCTTGTAACCGCCTATGCTAACATGCATCGTTTTGTTAAGTATAATGCCGTAGGTAGATGCTAATTCTTTATGGATTATCGTATTGAACGCACCTGTGTCGAGCAACGTCAAAACAGGTGCCCGAAATTTGCCGGTTGTTTTATCCCACAACCGCACATGGAACGCATAACGCCAAGGTCTTTTGGGGTCAAGCCCAACCGAGAAGTTCGACATGAAGGTTTACCCCTCTTTCTTCGCATCCGTAGCGGATTTGGGCGTTATTATTAAATTCATCGGAAGCGATGTCATCCAACGCCCACCGTAGTTCCGGCCTGTCCTCCGCCGAAGCCACAAGGTAGCCGCCGTCCCAGGGGTTATCCGTGCCTTCAAAACTCACCAGTACCCATTTCCCTAAAAATTCGCGATCTATTTCTTCCTCGGTAATAAACCGTTTACCATCGTAACGTTTAATCATATCATTTTTCAAAACACACACCGCCTTTCCTATTTACATTATATCGCGTACGTTGAAATGTGAAAACCCCGTGAAGGCCTTTGTTCCGGCGCTTTCACGGGGCTGTCTTCCTGCACCCCCAGGGGCTCGAACCCTGGACCCGCTGATTAAGAGTCAGCTGCTCTGCCAACTGAGCTAGGGGTACGTTGGAACTTCCGGAAAACAACCGGAAGTTTATTTTGGGCCCTCGGGGACTTGAACCCAGGACCACTCGGTTATGAGCCGAGCGCTCTGACCGACTGAGCTAAGGGCCCGTGCGGCGGGGGCTATTCTATCAAACATGCGGGGTTCGCGTCAACAAGCACGGGATGACACAAGCGCAGAATGACATAAATGCGTAGCTTGCGCGTTAGGGTGTGCGGGGTATCAGGATAACCGAATCTTTATTATAGAAACTCGCAAGGCTCGTATTGGGCCAAACCGTTGGGTCGTGTGTTATGTCGAGGTTATGGAACAATACACGGGGTGTAACGCTGAATTCAAGCAATTCGGCGTCCCGAATATTTGGGTCACGCAAGATTTCAAGACGAGCCAAGTATTCCCCGTGGAAGGTTCGCGCTTCCCCGGTGATGAGTGAACCGGCGGCACTAACACTCGTCATCGAATCCGCGTCTTTAAGCAACGCGTGAACGCAAACGGCAAAAAAGGCAAACACCAAAACAGCGGTTATGATGGGATTTTCGATGACGGATGTTCGGCGTGTCTTTTTGTTTCGCCCCCCCCCCGCTAATTGTACTTTGCGATCCGCATAACAAGCGATGCTGCCGCAAATATATATAATTGAAAAAAGCAGGAAGAAAAGAAAAGCAAATAAATTAATGTTTACCACGCGGGCGGGCCCGAAGGATGACCAAGAATATAGGTTTGGCGTAAACGTGCTTGCGTAGATTCCATACATAACGATGACTACCCATACCGGATAACGGAAACGGAACGCACAGTTGCGCAGGGATCCGTAGATGATCGGGATTAAAGCGATAAACCCAAGCCAAACGGGCGCGCGGATAACCAGCGATATAAAATGAAACGCGTATTCAAATGACCTAATAACGGCCAACAAAGGGTCCATGCTTGTGAAATGTACCTGCCTCGCGGCATTACCGGGCGCCGTTACAGAAATAACCAGCGCGATACAAATCATTATCAATCCTAAAGAGGGGGCAAGCCATTTACCGCGTTTGACGATAATGCAATACATCGTTATCAATGCCATTATCGAAGTGGATGTTAACGCCGTAACAAAATTGCTTCCGCCCACCAAAAAGGCAATGAATGGGACTGCGATTGTATAGATAATTATAGCGCGCTTGTTTTCCGATCGGATCGAAAGTAAAATAAATGAAAATAATAACAAGGAAAGAGAATGGAACCCCGTGTAATATAAAGCCGAATTGTACCAATAAAACCCTTCGACGGGGCAAAATATGAATTGCACGGAAATAAACGTAAAGACGACGGTTATTATACCGCAAACGTATTTATCCATTCCCAAACAATCCATCAGTATTATCTTTAGCAAAAACATTGTTGCGGCAACAAATCCCAAAATCATCAGCATGGGGCCGAACATATACAGCGATTCGCTAAAGACCGCCGGATGCAGCGTCATTGCGAACACCGCCGCGAACGAACCCTGCCATGAACGGTAAACACCCCTCGTCCCCTCCGCGGCGGCTGAAAGAAGGCGTGTTACGGAACCCGTTTCACGCCATACATGGACGGTATGGTTACCGTATGAAAAGTCGTCGGCACTCGGATGGCTAAAACGGGCGATGTACAACAACGGAATTAAAGACAACGCGAAAATAATACCTACATACAACAAAACCCACTTTCGATTGAATACGTAATTTGATATAAAACGGTTCATCGTCATTTACTCCTTTTTTATTCGCGTGTTTTTCTAATTAAATAATATTCACGTCATAATCCCCTTCAACTGCATTTCAAACATCCGTTTATACACCCCGTCTTGCGCCATCAGTTCCCTGTGGCTCCCTTGCTCCGCGATGCGTCCTCCGTCCACCACGAGTATGCGGTCGGCACCCGCCACGGTGCGCAGGCGGTGCGCGATGACGAAACTCGTACGCCCTTGCATAAGCATTCCCATCGCTTCCTGTATTTTTACCTCCGTGCGTGTGTCCACCGACGAAGTCGCCTCGTCCAGGATTAGGATGTCCGGGTTGGCCAGCACGCAGCGCGTAATCGCCAGCAATTGCCGTTGGCCGGAGGAAAGGTTACGGCTGTTTTCCGAAAGGATTGTATGATACCCCTCGGGGAGCTGACGGATGAAGCGGTCCGCGCCCACCAGTTTCGCGGCGGTTTTCACTTCGTCGTCGGTGGCGGCGGGGTTGCCGTAGCGCAGGTTCTCGATAATCGTGCCCGTAAAGAGGTATGTATCCTGTAAAACGATCCCGAACGAACGCCGCAGCGAGTTGCGCGTATAACCCGCCAGGGGTTGGCCGTCCAACAGGATTTCTCCCGCGTCAATGTCGTAGAAGCGCGTGATCAGGTTGACGATCGTCGTCTTGCCCGCACCGGTGGGGCCCACCAAGGCGATGACCGAACCGCTCGGCGCGTCGAAGGAAAAATCGTTGATGATCGGCTTGCCGGGCTCGTAACCGAAGCGTACGTTTTTGAAGGAAATGTCCCCCCGTGTTTGCGTCAATTCGGCGGCACTTGGTTCGTCGGGGGCTTCTTCCGCCACATCCAGGATTTCAAACACGCGCTCGGTGCTGGCCAACGCGGATTGCAATTGGTTATACGTCGAAGCGAGGTCGTTCAACGGCCGCCCGAACTGCCGCGCGTACGCGATAAACGACGCGATCACCCCCACGGTGATGCTCCCGTTGATCGCCAGCACCGCTCCCGCGAAAGCCACGACCGCCAAGCCCAAATTATTGATCACGTTCATCGCGGGCATGATAAAGCCCGACCATATCTGCGCTTGCGTACCCGCGGAACACAGGCGTTCGTTGATTTCAGCAAAGTCGGCGACGGATTTACGCTCATAACCGTACGCCTTAATCACCGCCATCCCGGTGATATCCTCTTCGATCTTCGCGTTAAGCAATCCCAAGGAAAGCTGCTGGTCACGGAAATGCCCGCGCGTCTTCGCCCCGATCGTCTTGCTCACGATAAAGAAGAACGGAACGCTCACCAACGCGAAGAAGGTCATCGTCGGTGACAGCCACAACATCATCGCCAAAACGCCCGTGACCGTAATCAAAATCGATGTCAACTGTACCAACGCCATACCCAGGATACCCGCGATATTGTCCGTATCGTTGGATAAGCGGCTCATCAATTCCCCATGCATGTACGAATCAAAGAATTTGATCGGAAGACGCTGCAAATGCTTAAACAGGTAGTGCCGCATACTGCGCACCAACCGTTGGCTCGCGCCCGCCACCACCCACGTTTGCAAGAATTGCGTGCAGGAATCCCAAAAATACAGGATGATCAATAACGTGAAGATGGGAATGGCAAAGCGCGTGACTTCCGGTGCGGGATACGGATATACAAGCCCGTCGATCACGCGCCCAATCAGAAAAGGCCCGACCAACGCGGCGGCGGTCGCGCCCAAACTCAACACAAATATAACCGGGAGCGCATACCATTGCTCGCGGAAATACCCCAGCAAACGGAACACCGTTTTAAAGAAATTCCTCGGACGCTCCCGTTCCCGCTGGAAGCGGTTGCCCCCGCGCCCGAAGTTACCTTGCGGTCCCCGCCCGGGTATCGGCGGAGGAGGGGGGGCGGGGGCGTTATTACGCGGCGGCATTATACGCGGTTGTTAACCATCAGCTCGAATAAATCCCTGTCCACGTTAAAGCCGTCCATCTTTTCAAACCTTGCGCCCTCGCGCCCGTGGTCGATGATCCCGAAGGTTCCTTTAAAGTTCCAAAGCGCGTACCCCCAGCCGAATTCGCGGTACACATCGAACAAATCCGTCAGCCAGCGCAGGGCGATGTCGTTCGGCGTTTTGTTGTAGCACCCGAATTCGCCGATATGCACCTTCGCCCCGGCTTTTTCCACGTCGCGCCACGGCTGGTAGAATTCCACCAACGCTTTTCGGTCCCAATATTCGCCCCACATTTCGCCCGGGTATACCGGTTCGGGCATGTTTTCCACGCTCACCCATTCCGCTTTATGGTGGCTCACGGGGAAGGGTGTGTACCCGCGCCCGCTGTGTACCACACCCGCGTCCGCAAGCTCCGGCATGGCCGTATGCCCGCCTTCCAAGCCGTCGATCACGATTTCCCGTTCGGGGTCGGCGGCGCGTATCGCGGCGATGACGCGGCGCATCAGTTTTTCATGCACATCGCGGGTGCAGCCGTATTGGCCGATGTTGGGCGGCTCGTTAAGCAAATCGAAGCTCAACTTATCGCTCCCCACGCCCTTGTACCGCTTGGCGAAGGTTTCCCACAAGAAAAGGAACGCGTCCTGCGCTTCCTTATCCGCCCAAAGGTTATGCTTTTCTATGTCGTTCCGGTTGATGCAGTACCCCGGCGCGCGGTGGATGTTAAGGCTCATGTGCAGCCCGCGCTTCGTACATTCTTCCAAATACTTGTCGAGGTAATCTTCGAAAATCCGCTCGTCGGGCTTCATATAATCGAAGCCTTCCGTCCAAAAGCGGTAATCCGTCGGCACACGCACAAAATTGAAGCCGTGCTTAGCCACAAAGTCCAGTTCCTTCAAGTCCGGCGGCGCGGGCTTCATATCCTCGCGCCATTTGGCGAACATCCACAGGAAATTAAAACCGTAGTAGGGTTTTGTTTCGGGCATGGGAAGCATCCTTTCGGGGATAAGATGGTTCATAGTAGCATTGTTATGGGATTTCGTCACCCGATACCGTTGATATGCCGAAAAGAATTTTAATGAAATCGCGTCTGCCGTACAGTATACGGAGTATATACACATTTCTATCGTCGAACCGATAAAATGCCATGTAATTCCCGCATATGAGGAAACGGTAATCAGTATCAAATTCCGTAACGGACGACAGCGGCGCACCCAACGCGGGAAAATCCATAAGTGATCGTATGCGTGTTGTAATGCGTTTAACAACGTTAATTGCCGCTTGCGGGTTCATTAATTCGTTTGTTATGTATGCGCGGATTTCTTTTAAGTCATTTCGCGCTGCTGGTGTGACTTGCAATTTCATCATGCGATACCCAATTCCGCTTCGATTTCCTCAATAGAAAACCAACCGCTTTCTTTTGCAGATTTTTCACCTTTGGACAATTCGGACAATAACCGAATCGAGGCATGTAAACGTTCAAAATCTTGTATGTCCATAAGCGCATACCGTCCGCGTCCGTTCTTCGTTAAAAATACGGGTTCGCGGACATCCACATCACGTAAGACTTCGTTATAATTCCGTAAATCCGAAACGGGTTTAATGTTTGGCATATGATCCGCCTCCTTTGCTGTTGTAAATGTATCATAATTATTCGTAAAATCCAATTGGTTATTTGTCACGGGTGTTGTCTTACCTACCTATGTTCCGTGGGGCGTGGGCGGGCGGATGTTCCAACGCTGCGCTGAACGCAATCGGGCGATGAACGGCTCCGTCCGCGAAGTGGTTGCATCGGTTGGCAAGCACCCGATGCCAACCACATAACGCGCCCGTTCGCCGTTAATCGTCCGATTGCGTAGGCGCTGCTTATGGAACATCCACCCGCCCCCGCCCCACTGGTGTCCGGTGTGTTGGCATCCCGTTTTTTCTTTTGGTATATCCAACCCAACTTCTGACCTAGTAGGACAGAAGTTAAAGAGCAGTCACTTTTCCGGTTGTGTGGGTTTTAACTTCTGCTCAATTTGGGCAGATGTTAAAGTAACCGTCTTTTTTGTTATTGAATGTCTCCGGTAGTTTTATTGTTAAAAACACCCTTTAACTTGTCCCCCGAGGCGAAACAAACAAGACCACCCCTTAATAATATATTTTAAACAACTTCAACGAATCACATGTAACTACATTAACGCAGTTTCTCGCTGTCAACGGCGACGCGTGCAAAATGAGTGCGCACTTCCTGTTGTGCGGCATCTTTTCCTTTTTCTTTTACAGTTAACGCGTGAATATTGTCAGCGAAGTTTTCACTTATGGCGATGACGGCGTCCGCATTGTCGCTGTCGGCGGTTAAAGCCGCGGTTTGTGTATAAGCCATATAATCTTGCATCAATCGTAATGATTTTTCGTCATTTTTAATAATTTCATCGCATGTACGAATCTTCCTCTTTACCAAAAAAACGCGTACAAAGGGAACGATGGGTCCTGCCAATATACACAAACCAAAATAAACGATGTCACGAATAAAACTTCCCGCGGTAGCACCGACGGCTCCACCTATGCCAAAACCCTTAAAACTTTCCTTAATTGCCTGTACATCGTTTTTGCTGTTAGCAAAATGACGTTTGAGGAAATGCCATACGTTGCCGCTAAAGCCAAGTACTATCCACACTAATATAATAAAATCAAGGAAACCATTGAAGCCGACCGCTACCCCTGCCCAAATCGGGATAATTAAAACACCTGCACCGCTGAGGATACAAATTAAAATCCAATCACGCTTCTCTTTCCGTTTTGTGTCGTTTGCCAGGTATGCGTTATATTCCACCATGGTAGTTGCACAATCGTAACATATGGGCATCCCCGCCCAAGGCCCGACTTCGACCTTCCAAGTGTCATAGCAATCCTTGCAAATATGCTTTCCGCAATTAGGCCCGTTACATTCCGCCACCGCGTTTTGCGTTTTGTGATGGTAACAAAACATGGATATTTTCCTTTCTTCATAAATGGTTTTAGGTGAAGCGTTTATATACGCCCCGCCCCGAAGGTATGCTATTAGTTTTTTTGTTTAACCGAGTGGCGGCGGCGTAGGTGCAGGTGTTGGTACCGGAGCGGGGGTTGATTGTGCGTCCGTACCGCTTCCCGATCGCATGAGGGTTTTCATGGTACTGCCGTTTCTTAGCGTCATCGTATCACCCGATATTTCAAAACGCCATGTACGGTGCAAGTAGCCTGAAATCATCCCGGTACCGAGTCCGCTGGTATAAAAATTGAGCCTGTTCCCGTTTGTTTCATAAGTACCCGAAGCTCTGCTTGTACCAAAAGCTGAAGGCCAATTTATGCTGTAAGTTCCATTGTCATTAAATTCATACCGTGTACCGCCCGACGTCCAAGTGCCGACGATGGATCCGCTTCTGCTGCATCCTGTAAGGATAAAAGATAGAATTATAATTGCGGTTAAACAAACGATTTTTTTCACACAATTTCCCCCTTTACATAAATATGGTGTTTTGGATTTTATTTACGTTATTAACACAGCATTTATACTGTGTACCCGAAGCATGAACCACAAGGGCGCTCTTATCGGCTGCGGTGGCATTTATGATTTTTAAAACCAATCAATTACCTAAAATACATCCTTCCCCGTCCTTTCCGGACATGATATAAGCATCCTTCGGGCGGAACATTAATTTCTGCACCGCCCCAAAGGTATGCCAACAAAAAAGTGTGCAAGGACGGCAGAAACCTGCCATCACCTACACACCAAAAATCATCCGATTAAACGGTTCATGCTCCGCCGCCGGGTTGCAACAATCCAAAATAACACATCCACGCGCTATTATCATTGAAATAGGCATAAACAAGTGCTACACTTCGATTGCGCAGTAGCAGGCCGCAAGCCTGTGTGTGTTAGGTGATGCCTTATATCCCTACACTCGCCGCGGGTGTTTGCCGACACTCACGGTTACTGCGGTTTTGTTACGGACACATTCTATCATATGGATAACGAAAGGTGCAAATTATTATGATGTATCCTTTTATACAGCTTGAGGACGAAACTGAAATCGTTCACTCGGAAATTTTACGGGATAACCGTGTAAAGGTGTATATCGAAAAACCGATATACGGTGGGTTTAATTCGGCGACCTGTTACTTGCCTTCATACGAATGGAGCGAAGTAACGGGCTTTTTGGATTCCGAAATTGAAAAATTCCAAGAAATTTTGGAATCAACAGCCTATTTAATTATTATTGAGGTGCAGCATGGACGCTAAAAACGAACTCGGCCAATTTATCCCCTTGCATTATCACCACAACATGCTCCTGGACGCGGCGCGTATGGGCGGGTTTAAAGCCGCGATCGGCCAAGTCGTACAGCCGGATGCCGCCGTGGCCGAGCTTGGCGGCGGGACGGGCGTGCTTTCGTTCTTCGCCGCGCAACAGGCGCGCAAGGTCTATTATGTGGAATACAACCCCGAGCTTGTAAGCGAGGCGCGCCGCATCTTGGCCGCAAACCCGAACGGCGAGCGTGTGGAGTTAATCCACGGCGACGCGCGCGGTTTTGTCCCGCCCGAGCCGATTGACATAGTTATTTGCGAAATGCTGCACGTCGGCCTCCTGCGTGAAAAACAAATGCAAGTCATCGACGCGTTCAAGCGCAATTACATAAACAAATACGGCGAGCCGCTGCCGATCTTTATTCCCTTTGCCGCGATACAGGCCGTACAGCCCGTGTATCATCCCTTCGAATTCCACGGATATCGCGCCGCCGTCCCCATGTTTAACGACCCCTACGCGGAAAATCCCGACCTTACCGCGCTGGGCGACCCCGTCGTGTACCATCAGGTACTGTACGCCCAGCCCTTTGATTTTTGCATCGAATGGAACGGTACATTGCCCGTTACGGTTGACGGAACGGTCAACGCTTTGCGTTTTATTACGAAGAATCTGCTGGCCGTCGAGCCCGAAACGCAGGCCATTACCGATTGGTACAATAATTATTTGGTGCATCCCTTGGAAACCCCGATCGAAGTGAACGCGGGCGACGCGCTGGAGGTTCGGATTTCTTATGAAACGGGCGCGCCGCTGTCCGCGTTGCAACCCATCGTGAAGAAGAGATAATGCGGCACTTCCTACCGTATTGGCAGCGTTACCAAGCGCAGATCATCGTCGGGATGGTTTGCCTTGTCCTTGGTACGATCGGGGACTTGCTTATCCCCACGATCGTATCGCGCATCATCGATGAAGGCGTGACGCAAGGGGATATTGCCCGTGTCACGCGGCTCGGCGGTTTGATGCTCCTCGTTACGGCTGTGGGCGCGGCCTTTACGGTGGCGCGGTGCGTGATTTCCAGCAGGGTATCCCAACGGTTCGGCGCGGATTTGCGGTTGGATTTGTTCGAACGGATCAACCGCTTTTCCTACGCGGCTATCGGCAAGCAAGACACGGCTTCGCTCATTACCCGCATGACCAACGATACTTCGCAGTTGGTGGGCTTTACCAACGGCTTGATGCGCTTCGTGCTTCGTTCGCCCGTTTTGTTGATCGGCGCGGTAACCATGACCATCCTGTTAAACCCCCGTTTGGCCGTTGTGTTGGCGGGGGTCGTTCCGTTGATCGCGCTCCTCATGTACATCAGCATGAAGGTGGGGTTCCCGCTCTTTACGCGGTTGCAAGAGGCCCTTGACAGGAACAACGCCGTCACCCGCGAATACCTTTCCGGCGTGCGCGTGGTGAAGGCGTACAATGCTTTTGACCGGGAAGTGGCACGCTTCGACGTCACCAATACCGCGCTCGCCGCCACGGCTACCAAGGCGCAAAGGGTGGTGGGCGTTTTTTTCCCGATTATTTCGTTCGCGGTCAACGCTTCGCTCGTCCTTACCCTGTGGATGGCGCGAGAATGGGTGGCGAATTCGCAAATGCAAGTCGGGCAAATCGTCGCGTTCCTTAATTACATGATGCAAATCTCCATGTCGTTGGGGATGCTCTTTAACGTATACCAAATGCTCGTGCGGGCGCGTGCGTCAGCCGTGCGCATCGGAGAGGTATTGGATGAAAAGGACATATCGCCGTTGAAAGGTGATGCCGACGGAGAAAGGATATCCCCTCCGTCCCTCACCTTCGAAGGCGTAAGTTTCAATTACCCCGGCGGCGGGGACGAATCCGTATTGCATGACGTTTCTTTTTTCCTGCCCGCGGGCAAAATACTGGGCATCATCGGGCCAACGGGCGCGGGCAAGACGTCGCTTGTCCAGTTGATACCCGCTCTATACCAACCCACTTCGGGAAGGATTCGCGTGGGGGATTGGGATACGGCGTTGTGCGGCATCGATCAACTCCGCGCGAATATCGCTTACGTGGCGCAGCAGAACACGTTGTTCTACGGCACGATCGCGGACAATATCCGCATGGGCAAGGAAGACGCGGCCCCCGAGGAAATAAAAAAAGCCGCAACCGCGGCGCAAGCGTATGATTTTATCGCCGAATACCCCGAGGGGTACGAAACCGTCATCGGGCAAAAGGGCGTTAACCTATCCGGCGGGCAAAAACAACGCGTCGGCATCGCCCGCGCGTTGGTGCGCAACGCACCCTTATTAATCCTGGATGACTGCGTAAGTGCCGTGGACGTGGAAACCGAAGCGGCGATCATGCAGTCAATACGCGGTTTAACGCCGGCCCCGACAATCGTGATGATCACTCAGCGCATTTCTTCCGTCATGAATTTGGAACACATCCTCGTGATGGACGGCGGGAGCGTCGCGGGATACGGCAGCCACGGGGATTTAATGCGCGATTGCGCGGTGTACCGGGAGATTTACAAATCGCAATTGATGTAGCGCGAAGCGGATCGCGTTAACCGCCGCTTCGGATACAATAAGCCTTTTACTGGATTTTTACGTATATTAAAGGTATGATAACGCCAATGCCCATTACATTTGACTAGGGGTGAAGCATGTCCCTAATTAATACTTGGCAACAACTCGCCGCCGCGGCGGACGAAGCCCTAAAGGGATATATCCTGCGTTTGTTCGGCCAATACAATCGCGTCGCGTGTGAAATACTGGCCGAGGACGCGGCGCGTTTTTCGCGCCTCGGCGGTAGCGATGAACGCGTATACGACCGGTTGATGCAACTGATGGCAGCGTACCGTGAAGCCGTGGGATTGATTGAATCCTCCGACGCGGAGACGGAAGCGAACCCGACCGTCAACGCCTTGATGGCGGGTATTCGCGATATCCTCAATTCCCGTTTGCGGCAATTCGAGGATATGGCAGGCGAAGAATCAACCCCCAACCCCGTAGCGGAGGAAAAACGCGCGATCGTTGAACGCGCGCTCTTGTATACCGCCCGCCAAATCGAAAACCAGGCAAACCAATACCCCGGTAAAGCCGCGCCCGAAATATGGGCGGCTATGCGCGGGATATTTATATTGGGGAATAAAATCGAATGGCGGGACGAGCAAGCCCTGCGGGAAATATTCGTCCATTACCAGGACGGTCTGCGTTTTTGCCTGCTGGGGTTGGACGATCTGCACGGGCGAAGGGTTACGTATTCCTATATCGAATTAATCGAACGTGAATGGGAAATGCTGGAGGCGATGATACGCGTACAGGTACAAGCGTTGGAAGCGGAAGTATCCGAATCGGACATTGCGCCTATTCGCGTGCTTGACATCATCCGCGAGGCGTATCAGCAAATCGGGCCGATGATTGAGGATATACGCACCCTGCCGCAAACCGCGGCACGCACGGGGCAGGTATCGCCCTGCCGTACGTATGAGGAATTTTCTGCGGCAATCCGCGCGCAAGCGGTAGCGGAACCCCCCGGCGCCCTTCCCGACACGACCCCTTTCTTCGAAGCCCTGCGGGAGGAAACGGCTACCCTTTTCGGCCAACAGCGCATCACCTTCCTTAAAGCGGCATACAAGATGCAGCGCATGATTGGCGTGGAAATCCTCATCGCCGAGGAAGCGGCCGCGCTCTTTAGCACGGCATACACGCTGCTGGCAGAAGGAGAACCCGACGGCACGAAAACCGAAGGACAAATCATCGCGGGCATTACCGAAACGCTGGAAATCAAAATCGAAAGCCTGCGCGAAAGCATACAAGCCTTTAACGGCGAAAGCGCCGGCCTGTTGCAATCCTTCGCCAAGGAAAAAAACGACGTAACCGACGAAATCAAGGAAGCCGCTTATTTAACCATCAGGGAGGCGTGGCTGAGCGACCCCCCGACGGAAACGGACCTACCCTGCTTCCTCGCGCGCTGCCGCGAAAGCGAAGCCTTCGCCCCCTACAGGACCGATTACGAAAAACACGTAAACCACTATACGGCGAAAATGGAAAAAGCCGCGCTGCGCTTTAAAAAGGAAATTCTGCTGTACGAAGTCTGCACCTACGAGGAAATATTGACCCACAGCGTTTCCCGCCTGAAGGAATCGGACAACGAAGCCGTCCTTGCCGCCGCGCAAAAGCTGCACGACACCTACGCGGCGCTGGAGGTGCTCCTGCGCAAGAATAACATCACCCCCATCCGCCCCGCGCCGCACGATGCCTTCAACGGTAAGGAGCATGAAGTCCTGGTGGCGGAAAAGCAGGAAGGCTTCGCCAAGGGCGAAATCATAAAATTGGTAGGCAGCGGCTACAGGCACAACGACCAAGTGCTGATGCGGGCAAACGTAATCGCGGCGAGATGAGGTAACACCCGTGCATTGGAAGCAATATAAAAACCTTCCCGACCCACAAAAACGGGACGAGTCATATTATATAATCGGGCTGGACATCGGCAACGATTCCTCCGGCATCGCCTTCTATAACGCCGCGGAAAATATCCCCGAAACCATTGACTTAAGCGGCGGCTACGGCAAACCGTCCATTCCCACCGTCATGCAGTACATCGCCGAAACGAAGGAATGGGTGTACGGCGAATATGCCATATTGAACCGAGGCGTAGGTACGGAAGTAACGCTCAACGACTTGATCGGACGCTTGGGCAGCTTTGATTACGTGGATGTTGCGCACAAGCCCATGAGTGTGGTATCGATTTTGGCGCTTTTTTTAAAGGAAATCCTCTCCAGCGTGCGCAACATTAACCCCAAGGCGGAAATCGCGGGCATCGTCGCTTCCATTCCGGCGTATTTCAGCGAGCAGGCACAAGCCGAGCTTGTGCGCGCCTTCAAAGCCGCGGGCTACGAACGCGAGCTCATCGCGCTGGTACCCGACCGCGAATGTGTATTCGCCCACCATTACGCGCGGCACGCCCCCCACGAATCCCGCGTCATGCTCTTCGACTACGGCAGCCGCGAGGTGCGCGGCGGTTTATACCACGTCATGCCCCAAGGCGACACCATCGCCGTTAAAAGTATTTCCAGCCTTTTCGACGATACCATCGGCACCTTCGGCATCGTAGCCGACGTGTGCGATTTGTTCGAATCCTTCCTGCTGGCGCAGCAGCCCGTCAAGCAATTAAGCAAGCAAATGACCGAGCAGGTGTCCGCCTTCGTGTACCAGCATAAGGACATGCTGTTCCAAAAAACCATCCGCACCAAGGAAGCCAAGCTGTACTTCAACTTCGCTTACCCGCCCTTCCAGCAAACCCTCTCCCACGACGACGCGACGCGGCTCATAAAGCCCTATCACCGCCGTTTCAACCGTTTCATGCGCGACGTATTGCAAAAGAACCTCTACGAGGAAGAAATCCTCCCGCAGGATATTTCCGCCGTCCTGTGCGTGGGCGGCGGCTTCGAAATGCTGTGGGCGCGGGAAGCCGTGGGCGACATGTTTACCCGGGCGCAGGTACGCTTCCACAAGAACGCGAAGCTCATCACCGCCGAGGGCGCGGCACTCGTAGCCGCCCAACGCCTGGGCATCGCCGAAGGACCCGCCGTCAGCCTGGAGGACCGCCACCAGCTCACCGCCGACATCGGGCTTTCGGACGGCGACGCCTTCCTCCCCCTCGTCGAGCGCAACGCCTTTTGGTGGCAAAAGCATCCGGACAAGCTCATCCTGGTAAACAAATCCGTCGGTGACCCCGAAGACTGGACGAAAAACCAGCTCGACGCCCTGCGCCTGCACTTGGCACGCCGCTCCCCCGCGGGCGAACTACAACCCCTAACCGAAATCGACCTGACCGGCTTGCCCGAACGCCCCAAAGGCACGACCCGCTTGGGCATTGCCTTGGAATTCGCCTCCAATGTAGATATGACCCTAAAGGTACGGGATTTGGGCTTCGGGGAGTTATTCCCCAAATCGGCGTATGAAGAAGCCTTTGCGGTTAGGTTGGCTTGAAATGAACCCCTCCCGAGGCGAAGCCGAAGCCCTGCTGGCATGGGGCGGAAAACAAAATCCCGGTCCGTGGCTTGACCATTGCAAAAACGCCGCGCGCGCGGCACAAGCCATCGCCGAACAATGCGGCATGGACCCCGAACGCGCCTATGTATCGGGCTTGCTGCACGACATCGGCTACTACGCGAACGCCGACGGCACGGGTAAAAACTGCCACGTTTATAACGGTTATGCGCTGATGATGGAAAAAGGCTGCGACGCTGTTGCAAAAATTTGTATAACACATTCATTTAATATACAAGACATCCGTGTTTATACCGGTTCAAACCTAACCAAAGATGAAAACGAACTGGCTGTTATAAGAAATTGCTTAATTGAAACGGTTTATGACGATTATGACAGGCTCATCCAATTATGCGACGCGATATGTACAGCCGACGGGGTATGTACGGTTGAACGCAGGTTAACGGAAATTATCCTCCGGCAAAGCCATCGCGCCTTCAATGAATATACAATCGAGAAGTGGAAAGCGTATTTCGCCTTGAAAGGTTACTTCGACGAAAAATGCGGCATGAATATATATAATTTGTTCCGTGAGGAAATCAGCAAAGGGATTTTTAATTAGAAAGGACACCCGCCATGACCTGGGAAGACTACCGCAAGCAAATAGACGATAAAGGCACCCTGCCCGAGGATTGGTACATCCTCGGCATTGACTTGGGCACGACCCACTCCGTCATCAGTTATTGGGACAACGCCGGCGGCAAGCCCGAACCCATAGATATTTCCAACGGCTTCGGCAAGGTTCCCCTGCCCAGCGTGGTACAGTTCCGCGAGGGGGAAAACGGTGACGAGGACGAATGGGTCATCGGCGAGGAAGCCTACCGCTCCATGAAGATGTACCCCGAAACCACCGTGCGCTCCATCAAGCGTAAGATGGGTACGAACGCGACGGTAACTTTGGGCGGTAAAAAATACTTACCCGAAGAAATTTCCGCCAAGCTGTTAAGCGAACTCGTCGGCCACGCCCAAAACCTCAACCCCAAGGCCGAAATCGCGGGCTTGGTCGTTTGCGTGCCCTACGACTTCGACGACGCGGCGCAAAAGGCCACCATGCGCGCGTGTGAAATCGCGGGCTTGGCGGACAAGCTGATTTGCTTAATTAAAGAACCCAACGCCGCCGCGCTCGCCTATAATTTCCGCAATACCTTAAAAAAAGACGAAAAAATCATGGTCTTCGACTTCGGCGGCGGCACGCTGGACATCACGCTTTTCCACGTAGCCGAACGCGATGAGGCACGTATAAAACTAGCCGTCATTTCCCAAGGCGGCGAGGCGCACCACGGCGGCGACGATATCGACGATACGCTAGTAGAAGCCTGCGCCGGTTTCATTCAAGCCAAAACCGGCCAAACCCTGCAAGACCTGGCCATAGAGAACCGTGTTGAGCTGGTCGCCCGCGCGCGGGAAGCCAAGGAGCGCCTCAGCGGCGTCGGGCGTTTCCGCATCCCGTTTACGTTCTGCATCCCGCCGTTTGTGGAACAAATAACCCGGGAGGAATTTCATGAGCTCATCAATCCCTTCATTAACAAGACCCGCAAACTCGTCCTCAAGGCCCTGCGCGAAACCTATACCGGCGGTTTGACGCCCGACGATATCGACCGCGTACTGCTGGAAGGCGGCTCGTCGCAAATGCCCTGGGTGCGGGAAATGCTTTTGGATATTTTTAGTGACGAAGGCAAAATTTATTCATCCGAACGGCCCGCGCTGGACATTTCCCTCGGCGCGACCTACTACGCCGCCATGAAGATGGGCTTGCTCTCTCACCCCGATATGGAATCGGAAAAGGTCACCGTCGCCTTCGAAGTCACCGTACCCCACGACATCGGCTTGGAAATCGATACAGGGCGTGAGAAGAAATTCTTCACCATGATACGGCGGGGTACGTTCTACGCGCTGGCGAAGAAAAGCCATGTATTCACGCTAAGCGGCAACACCCCCGAGGAAATGACGGGCTTCGCGCTCAAAATCCTGGAGCGTGTGCAAGCCGACGACCCCTTCGAAGCGTGCAAACCCATCGGTGAAGTTTCCATTAAAGGCTTGCCCGTACGCCCCAGCGGCAAGACAAAACTGCGCATCACGTTAATGGTGGAGGAAGAAGGCGGCTTGGTGCATGGACGCGTGGAGGACGTGGGCTTCGGCGCGGAATGGCCGTCGAGCGGGTTTAGCGAAGCGTTTTCACCGGAAAGGTTTGTTAAGACGGAGTTGGGGATTAAATCATGACCCACGGGGGTTTATTAACAAAAACATACCCTTACAATACTTTCAACGATTATAAATATACCGTTATCTTCACCCGCCAAGCGGTTCCTTCCGGGGTTGGAAAGGGCGACACTTCCTCCGGCAATCCGCTCCGCTGGCAATGGCTCTACGCCCGCCACAAGGAGCGCACGACATTCGAAACCGCGGGCGGACGTATTGAGCCGGGTGAAACGCCCTTCCAATGTGCCGAGCGCGAGCTGCGGGAGGAAACGGGCGCGGAAAAGTTTCATTTGCACCCCGCTTTTGATTACACCGTGCATCGGAGCGGCATATCAAAGGGTAACGGGCAAGCCTACCTTGCCGATGTGGAAAAATTCGGCGCGCTTGACCCAACCTATGAAATGGCGGAAATCAAAGCCTTCGACACCCTCCCCGACACCATGACCTACCCCGAAATCCTACCCGTACTGTTCGCCGAAATGCAACGCTGGCTGGCGCGCAACACCCCGGATGAATATTGGGATTTACTGGACGCCGACCGTAACCCCTTGGGCGTCACACACAAACGCGGCGACCCCAAGCCACCCGGCACCTACCACACCGTGGTGCGCGCGTGGGTGATGAACGCGAAAGGCGAATTTATAAGCACTCGCCGTTGCCTTACCAAGCTGGGCAGCCCCGGCATGTGGGAAATCACCTCCGGCAGCGCAGCCGCGGGGGAAACCAGCCGCCAAGCCGCCGCCCGCGAAGTCAAAGAAGAAACGGGTGTAATCCTACCCCCCGAATGTATCGAAGCCGCCGAGCTGTTCCGCACCGTGCGGGAGGAAAACGCCTTTTGGGATAACTGGCTGTTCCGCCACAACTTCGACTTAACCGATTTTATCCCGCAAAAAGGCGAAACCATGGACGCAAAAGCCGCAACCTTGCAAGATATTGCGTATATGGTAGAAACGGGATATTTCGTACGCGAGGAATTAAAAATATTGAAAAATAAATTGGTAAAATAAGGAGTCCGACATGACCTACCGCGATACTTTAACTACCGAACGCCTAACTTTGCGTCCCTTCACACCCGGCGATTTCGCCGCCGTTCATGCGTGGGCGTCCAATCTGGTAAATGTCCGCTTCATGGCGTGGGGCCCCAACACCGAGGACGATACCCGCTGGTTTTTATCCCAAACCAAACAGGGGAAGGACTTCGCCGTCGTCCTGACGGAAACCGGCGCGGTCATCGGTTCCTGCGGCATCTACCCCGATGACGCGAACGACACCGCCGAATTGGGTTGGATTCTTCATATGGACCATTGGAAAAAAGGCTACGGCACGGAGCTGTGCGGCGAACTCATCCGTTACGGCTTCGAGGACTTGAACCTGCGCCGCATCAAAACCCCCTGCGCCGCCCCCAACTACGGTTCCTACCGTATCATGGAGCGCAATGGTATGCGCCGCGAAGCGTTGTATGTCAAAGGCTTTTGGGCGCGGGTGGATAAAGAATGGGTGGATGAAGCGGTTTATGCAATCTTGGCAGAGGAATACATAAATGCCCGCAATTAACTTATCCCAAATCATAACGCTTATATCTGAGGGAAAAGTCATATGGACGGAGCATGTGGCTGCGCGTTTGCGCGAACGCGGCATCAGACGTATGGATTTGCTTGAATGTATATATAATGGGGAAATAATAAAGCAATACACCGACGACACTCCTTTCCCGAGTTGTTTGATTTTAGGTTATTATGCGTATAATCAACCGTTGCATATTGTGGTGGGGGTTAACGCGGGTGTTTTGTGCAGTATAATTACCGCGTACCGCCCCGACATAAACCAATGGGAAAGCGATTATAAAACAAGAAAGGGGCAATAACCGATGGATTGCTTCCGTTGTATGGGAAAAACACAACCCGTTGAAAAAACCCATGCCGTAACGCTGGATAATTCCGTAATTATCGTAAAACGCGTACCGTCTTGGGTGTGCGGCCAATGCGGGGAAGTATATTTTACGGATGATGTAATGCAAAATGTGGAAATGATTATCGACAAGCTGGAAAGTTTAATCAAAGAAGTGGCAATCGTGGAATACACAGCTCATGCGGCATAAATAGGAGGAAAACCATGGGTTACTTAGGCATTGACTTAGGCACCACCAACTCGGTCGCGATTATCTACAACGACAAGAAGGACATCCTCGATGTCGTAAAAGTGGACGGCACCGATGAAATCCTGCCCTCCGTGGTGTGTTACGGCCCGGAGGGGACCATCGTGGGCGCGGAGGCCAAAGCGGGGGCGATTGTGTACCCGGAAAGCACCGTCCTTTCGGTCAAACGGATGATGGGCTCGGGGGACGCCATCCACTTGGGCGACATGGAGAAAACGCCCGAAGACATCAGCGCGGATATTTTGCGCAAGTTAAAACGTGCCGCAGAGGAGCAAGCGGGGGAAACCTTCGACGAAGTAGTCGTCACGCACCCCGCGTACTTTAACGACAGGCAAATTTTTGCCACCAAGCAGGCGGGGCTGTTGGCGGGCTTTAAGAACGTGTACCTTTTATCCGAACCCCTCGCCGCCGCCATCGAATACGGCTACCGCCAATCGTATGCCCAAACGCTGTTGGTGTACGACTTGGGCGGCGGTACGTTTGACGCGTGCGTATTACAGGTTTCGCAGGACGAAAACGGGCAGGAAACCTTCCAGGAGCTTTCCGACGTGGGCGACATGAATTTGGGCGGCGACGATTTCGATTCCGAACTGGTGCGTTGGATGAAGAACGCCTTTACCGAAGCCAACGGCATCGACCTCGACGACTTGGATAACGCCGAGCGCAAACGCGTCATGCAAAAGTTGAAGCAGGAAGCCGAGCAAACCAAGAAGAAACTATCGGGCACGAATAAAGTAGCCGTACGGATAAATCCGTTGATTATCGTGGACGGCGTACCCAAGAATTTAAACGCCGAAATCACCCGCGAGGAATTTGAAGCGTTGATCCGCAAATACGTAGACCGCAGCCGCGACATCATCGAGGAAGCGTTAAAGCGCGCGGACAGGAAGGCCGACGAAATTTCTAAGGTCGTACTGGTCGGCGGTTCCACGCTTATCCCCATGGTGCGCCGCATGGTGGCGGGTTATATCAAGGAACCCTACCGTGCCACCGACCCCGCCAAGAGCGTGGCGATGGGCGCGTCTATTTACAACTACCTGATCCACTTGCCCAATTCCAACGTGAAAGTGGGGCAAATCTCCCGCCAAGTGTTCGGCACGGAAGCGGTCACCAACATCGCCACCATGGAACGCCGCCCCATCCCCATCATTCCCATGGGCAGCCCCATCCCCAGCCGCTATACGGATTCCAACTTCGCCAGCATGTCGGGGGCGAGCCGCGTTAACGTGGACGTGTACCAATGGGAGCAAAACCGCGAGGACGACCGCCGTTACATCGGTACGGTCGCCTTGTCCGGCTTGAGCGGTACGACGCAGCTTGAGATCACCTACGCCATCGACGAGAACAATATCTTCGAGGTTTACGTCAAAGACATGGCGACCGGCCGCGCCGAACGCGCCGAGTTTGACCGTTCGAAGCCCGCGCCGCCCCCGCCTTCCCGTGATATGCGCGGCGTGGCGGGTACCGACCGCGTCAACGTCGTGTTCCTCATCGACACTACGGGTAGCATGGATACCTATATCAACGGCGTAAAGGACCGCGCTATCGAATTCTCCAATATCCTCGCGTCGAAGGGTGCGCTATACAAGCTGGGGCTCATCGGCTTCGGCGACTTGGGCGAAAAAGAAAAGCCCAGCGTATACAACTTTACCGACGACGTGCCCAAATTCCAAAAGCAAGTGAAGAACATCCCGCGCACCTACGGCGGCGACATCCCGGAGTCATCATTGGACGCTTTGGAAACCGGGATAGAGCTGCTCAAATCCCACCGCGACGACGGCACGGCGCGTAACATCTTCATCCTCATCACCGACGCGCCGCCCCACGTCCCCACCATGAGCGGCAAAAGCGTAGCGAACATCTGCGATATGCTGGCGGCATATTCGGTCACGACTTATGTAGTGGCGCGTAAGGACAGGGAGAGTATCGACGCTTACGACCCCGTGACCAAGCCGAACGGGAAATATTACGACCTTAACGACAAGTTTTTCGATATCTTGGATAACATCGCGATGAGCATCGCGGAATTGATTAGGCTGTAATTCGAAATAAGGAACAAAAACTAAAGACTGCTTTCATGTAAAAAATGTTAGCAGTCTTTTTATTTTTGATTAGCAACATCTAAAATTATTAGATTAAAAAACATAAACCATGAAGAAAAATAGTAATGAATCCATTATCATACCGGTTTAATTAAAAAGGGAGCCTGTTTATAATTCAAATTCTCCTTGAGCGTCCTTCCAAATTACAAAACCTTTATTAATGTTCAATACTCGAAGCAATTCGGATAATTGCAAACGCTTTGCTTCCGTGCTTGAATGGATACCGATGAACACCGTATTTTTTTGATTGTCTTCGGTTAAATAAATTTGGTTTAATTTACGTTTTTGCTTGCCTTCGGTACCAAAAAATCCATTTTTCCGGTTCGGGTCTGTAGTTAAAAATCTCCCCAATTTATTTAAACAATCGGCAATTTTATCTTGGTGTTCTTTTAATAGGGTTTCCGCAACGGTTTTATATGCTTCGTGTGCTACTTGATAACTTGATTCATCTTTATTTATTTTGATTGTAACGGGGGTAGAACGGCGGCCTTGCTTTGCCGAAGTATTAGTATTTTCGCGGTGTGTCACCGCGGAAAGGTTGATAACTCGAGACAAATGGTCATATTTATTATTGTTTTTAGTGCTTTTTGAAAAAAGGCTGTTCAATATACCATCCAAAGCAGATAATATATTTAAAATTAATCCAAAATATTTATCTTCCATTTTTTCATCTGAAAAATAAGACAATTTTTCACGAAGGACATCGTTTGCTTCAAAATCTTCGTTTTCATTTTTAGGAAGAAAACCATCGTCATTTTTTACTTGTTCAAGCCATGCTTCGGGTTCGGAGAGAAAACTATATAATTGTGGATGATTGATTTGTATACAAAGCACACATAAAAGAATCGCATAATCCTCTTCATTATAAGGAAGAGTATGGGTATTTATGGAACCGTGTAAATTATTTTGTATAATTTCCAATAAAAGGAATGAATTGACTAAACGTTTAAATGCCCGCGGATTCGCGCCAATAACCAATTCGGCGAAAGCGCTTAATTTTTCGATATGTTCTTTTCTAATTTTTTCACCTAAGTATTCTTTTACCATTTTTTCGAGTTTGTACATTTCAACCGGCATATAAAAAGGGAGTTGTATAATCTTATCGAAAAAGCTACGGCATTTATCAATGGAAATATCCTTACCGAATTTTGTTCTTACACCTTGGACGACGACATCATAATCAATTGCCAACACAAAAACGCATTGTTCGACATCTAAAAATAGTTTGATAACTTCTAATAACTCCACCGCAACGCTGGGATTAAGACGATCCAAGTCATCTACGAGTATCACCAAGCGTTCATTGGATAAATCTATGTTTTCCTTTCCATATTTTTTTGCGTTAACAGCGATCGCCTCTGATATGGATTCCTTAAAATTGTCTTTTAAACTTTTAATACGTTTAATACCTGTTTCGCAATCCATCAATGTATCAAATAATTTTTCATCTCCTACATATTTATTAATTACCGACCGGCCTATGTGCATAACCGTTTCGCTTATTTTTCTTTTTGTTTTGTCTTCAAGCCCCATATCATTTAATAGCGATGTTATGAATATTTTAGCCAAATTATCATCTTTGTTCATTTGCGAATATTGCCATGTATTAAAAAATATTACTTTAATTTCGTTCTCCATCATGTTTTCTTCTATTTGGTTTAAAAAAGAAGATTTACCGCTACCCCAATCACCCTGTAGGGCAATGGACATGGGGGTTTTGCAAGTTTTTATAAACTCACACAACCCTTTTATATAAGCGTCAACATTAAGCAGGTCTTCCGTATCTTTTTTGCGCGGTAAATCTGTGACACCTAAAAATTTTTTTGTCATAATTATTCCTCATTTTTTATTTTATACAGTTCTATAAATCTCAGGAGCGGATTCAACCTTTAATTTAATACCGTTGGAAATTTTTATACGATTCATTTCTTCTGAATTTCCGCCAACGTTAAAACCTCCGTAAATATAATCTCCGGCTATAAACATATAATTTGCGTAATAAGTACTATGTTGTTTAATTAATACATTCCCTAATTTGTCATAAACACTAAGTAATCTTCCGAGGTTATTAGCGATGATCATATAATTACCATCAAAATAAACATTTTCGCCCCACGTATCAAACTGCCACTCCAAAATTTGGTTGGTAGAATGGCCGGGTGTAATACAGATGCTTCGAGCTTCTAAAATATTGTTGTTATTTTTATGCGAAATCCACATAATACCGTTAACTATATCAATGACCCGAATATTAATATAAGACAAATCATTTTTAAATTTTGGATTATCAGCCCATTCATTTTTAATGGGATCGTATATATTCTTTAAAAACATTTCCGGCTTTGTAAAGATATCAAACAAGTCTATACAGGTTGAGCTGATACATTCGATTTCACTTGTTATGTTGTTGTATCTATACCAATAATTATCATTGTTTTTTAAATTATTAAAAATATTCATGTCATATTTGATATATTCCTTATTTATAGTAATGTTAAAATAAATATAATCGGTATCAGCGAGAACGAATTTAATCTTTACAGCTTCAGATTGAGCCGCTATTTTTCCTCCATTCATATCGTTTAGTAAATTAAGATCATTAAATTCATAGATAATATTTTCTTTTCCGCTTGTTATGTTTACGCTTTTTACCCCATAACCGTATGTGTAATAAATGGTATCATTTAATATAAATATCCATTCCGGTTGTCCTTGGTATATTTCCCAATTCATTTCATTATGAAAATAATATTCGGATTTTATCTGCACTTGACCCAAAAATGTACCATCAAAACCGATGTTTGTTATAGTATAGGTTTGCTCTCCGGAGTGTTCCCAACCATCCGATAACTTTATCTTTTCTGCGTATGATTTTAAGTATCCATCTACATTTTTTACAAAAAATATACCGCATCTGTTAACACCGTAAATATTTCCATAATCATGATCCAATTTAATTGTATGGCTTATTTTAGACGTTTTTTGGTTTATTCTATATAAAATAACGGAGTTATCTTTATCATCTTTATTCACTTTATAAATATGTCCTTTATAATATCCGATGCCAATATCGTAAGGCGGATATATATGGAGATCAATATTTTTTTTTGTATATTTTACATTTCCGAGCATATGTAAATCACTTCTGTGCGCAATCCAATGTTCGGAAATTTTAGTTGCTTTTATTTCTTCTTCATCAAGGGGTTTCACGGTTTCTTGGTTTTTTATTTCCACGCACCTTATTCCACATGCCCCGCAAAAAATATCGTACTCCTCAAGCAGATGATAACATGAAGCGCAACGGCGCCCGCTTGCCACCATATCCCCGCATTTTGTGCAAAAAATATTTTTAGGTCTGAGTTTTCCTCCGCAAGTTCGGCAATTTATTTCCGGTAGCCTTGGTTTTATGATAGCCATAATTACTTTTCTCCTCTTTAATTAATTTCTGTTCATGCCGGAAATTTTGTGGCATAATGCGCATGGTTCAAGCCCGCGTGATTTTGCTTCTGTTCTTCTAATTTGTATGGACGAACCGCCGCAACCTTTTTTTCTATGATACACTTTACCACCGCTACCGCCCGAAACCCAAACTTTTGCCGTAAAAATATATGCAATACCGAACCCGAAGTACATAACCACAATACCATAAACCGCACCCATGTTGGAACCCGGGACATCCGCATAATAATCCGCAACGAGCCTGGCTACCAAAAAAAATATAATCCCAAAAATAAAATATATTATGTATCCACTGTAGGGGTTCCTGTCCTTCACAAATTTACGTTTGTTACTTGAATTACGCGGCATATATTTTCCTCCAAAGACAAAGTTTTGATAGAATCTTACATTTAAAATTATTTTATGTCAATAATTGACAACAATATAAATGAAATGATACATAACGCATCATGCCCAGTATAATTTGATAGGAGAATTAATATGCAAGTTAACAGCCATACAATTGCTGAAGTATTGGCGGAACTTGGAAGTGTTGCAATTCCGCTTTATCAACGTCCTTATTGTTGGGAAGCTGCCGAAGTAACCACGCTTTGCGAAGATATAAGGACGTTGCTTGATAATGATGGAGCAAGACATTTTTTGGGTTCTTTAGTATTTGAAGGAAAGAAAGGCAATTACTTTCTTATCGACGGCCAACAACGGGTAACAACCCTTTTCTTACTATTATACGCACTTTCGTTTCATGATACAAAAAAAGCATTGGCGTCGTGCAAATTTTTCCCCGCGGAAGATGACGAGGAAATATTTGAACGGATCAAGCGAGATGATATAAAAAAGGATTGTATGGGAAACGTAGCCCGAAGGTTTTTTCAAATACGCGCTTTTTTAGATAATTTAAACGATGAAGATCGGAAAGGATTTGCCGATGCTTTGTTGAATCGCTTGTATACGGTAAACATTTTCGTAGATGAAGCTGAAAACGCTTATGCAATATTCGAGAGCCTTAATTCAAAAGGACGGAGCTTGGATCCTTTTGATCTTATCCGAAACTTCCTTTTAATGAATATTCCCGAAGAAGAAAGACGTTTATATTACAGAAGATATATAAAACAATTAGAAGACTTAAAGAAAACGGTTTACAGAGTAAAACGAAAAGACAAGAGGGACATTGTAGTCCCCATTGAAGAGCAATGTGTCGAAAAATTTATACGGAGCTACATCATGCTTTCGGGCGAACATGTGGCTGTTCGGGATTTATATACATTTTTTAAGTCCGCGTACAGGGACTTTCAATCTGATAATAACGTAGATGCGAGATCATTTGTTATCGCGTTGCATAAATGTGCGAATTACTTCGATAAAATGATCAATCCGACAAAAAAAGTGTCAGATAAGAAATTACGAAATCAATTAAACCGTTTGTTAAAAACAGATACGGAAACCTATTTTCCATTGGCGCTGTCAATTATTATCAAATACGAAGACGAAGATATCGATATTGATACGGCTATCGAATTGTTAAGGGTGCTGGAAATATTTATAGTCCGTACTTTTATTGGTAACGCGCAGGCCAAAAAATCGTTGGACAAATTATTCCCGCCGATTATTACCAAGCTATTCAATTATCCGACGCAGGATTTGCCGCGCACTTTGCGCAACCTGCTTGTTTCATCCCTTTCCAAAAATAAAAACACATATATATTATCCGATGAAGAGTTTGCTGAGAAGATTCGGCTTTACCCTTTTTACGGCGGTTCCAATTCTTTATGCCATTTAGCATTGTCTACGTTGGAAGACGAAATAAATAAAAATGAAAAGGTAAGCGCGGATTATACGCAAATTGAACACATCATGCCCCAAACATTAACAGAACCCTGGAAAGCGTACTTGGGGAATGATTGGGAGCGAATTTATACACATTATCTTGATACAATTGCCAACCTTACGTATCTACCCGGAAGCATAAATAAAAAAGCATCTAATCATGCGTTCGCGCAAAAGCGGGATTTATATTTGAAAAGTAAATTCGCACTCAATGAATGTTGGCATTATTTGACAACGTGGCGCGAGGAGCAAATGATACATCGAGGGACAGAACTTTCCCGGGAATTAGCACGTATTTGGACAGCCTTTACGGATTTGGATTTAATTACATTAAGTGAAAGTAAGGAACGCGTTTCGGATAAAAAAATTGTTTCGTATACACTTAACGGAAAAAACGAAACGATTCCCGGGGGCGAAGGTTCGTCTCTTATGCAGGTTTTCTATACGCATATCGAAGGGCAATACCCGGATTTATTTACTTTGCTTGTGGAAAATCAACATGATTTGATTGGTCAAAAGCAAACGGGGTTTGGTAAGTTTCGTTCTGTCAAAATTATCGGGGATGGCCCCTATGTAGTGGGCGTGTCAACGAGCTTGAACCAAAAACTCAAGGATATAGGTAAAACCTTGAAAATTATGGCGCTTGAACATGAAAAGTTTACGGCATATACCGATACGGGAGAAGAAATTTATGCAATCATTCCGGGTGGTTTGCGTGGTGAAATTAAAGCCGTACCCGAATTCATAACCGTCGGGGGGGTTAGCGTAACGGGAAACAATTGGCGTACCCTTTACATGAATATATTAAGCGAACTTTTCACGTTGCGGATGGATAATATCGACACCCTGCCAAACAATATAGTTTCGAAAAATCCTAACAAAATGCGCGCTCCAAAAAAAATAACAGTTAACGGCATGGAATTATACGTCGAAGTTCATTCAAGTACCATGCAAAAAAAGAACAATATAAAAAAAATCTGTGAGATATTAAATATTAAGTCGGAAATCATAAGGCTTGACGGAGAAGAAATATAATCGCTTAATTCGAAATGTTTAATCATGTATATAATTTACTTCATAAGGTGTTGACATTGTGTTCGTACTTGGTATAATAAACCTAAGCCGAGGTCATCTTCTTGACGGACGGCATCTATACTCCCTTGATGACAAACGGTAGCTCCGTCCCTGCTTCCAACAGTCCCTGATGCCCACGATCCCGATTTAACTTCGCCAAGGCTTACAACCGACTCATAAAGGCTGCGCAGCCGAGTCACAGGTATGCATGTAATGGATATCCGCCTGACCTTTTCTACGACATAGCAAAAAAACGAAAAAAAGCAAAATAAATATGAACGCCTCCCTGGTAACGTCGGGAGGCGGGTGAAAACCCTGTGCGGGAGCATTGTTCCAATGCTTTTGCGCAGGGTTTTTATATAGCAAGTGAATCATGCTATACTAACCCTATGATGTCAAAACCCGAACTCCTGGCTCCCGCCGGAAGCATACAAACCCTCAAAGCCGCCGTACAAGCGGGTGCGGACGCTGTGTATCTGGGCGCTGGTAAATTCTCCGCGCGAGCGTACGCGAAAAATTTCCACGACGGCGAATTGGCGCAGGCGATTGAGTATACTTCGGCGTACGGTATAAAGGTGTATCTTGCGGTCAACATATTAATGACCGACCGCGAATTAAAAGAAGCCGTTGAATTGGTCGGCTGCGCCTATGAATTGGGTGCGGCCGCTTTTATTGTACAGGACATCGGGTTATCGCAAATGATTAAACGGAATTTTCCCAATGCCGAACTCCACGCCAGCACGCAAATGACGGCGAAGACGGCGGATGATGTGAATGTTTTGGAACACTTGGGCTTCTCCCGCGTCGTAATGGCGCGGGAATTATCACGCGCGCAATTACAAGAAATCGCCCGCAATGTAAATATAGGGCTGGAGGTCTTCGTACACGGGGCGTTGTGTGCGTCGTATTCCGGTCAATGTTTGATGTCGAGCTTCATCGGGGGGCGCAGCGCGAACCGCGGCAAGTGCGCTCAGCCCTGCCGATTACCGTACCGCATGGAGGGCGCGGCGCAAGCGCGGGGAACGGGTCGGGGAGTGGAACGTGGAACAGAACGTGGAGCGGGCCGGGGAGTGGAACGTGGAACAGAACGGGGAGCGGGCCGGGGAGTGGAACGTGGAACAGAGCGGGGAGCGGGCCGGGGGGTAGAACGTGGAACAAAACGGGGAGCGGGCCGGGACGGAAAAGAGCGGGACGTTAAGTTCGCGCCCCTGCTTAGTTTGAAGGATTTATGCTTGATTGATTATGTAAAAGAGCTTATCGAAATGGGTATCGTTTCGTTGAAAATCGAAGGCCGTATGAAGGGTGAAGACTACGTAAGCGCGACCGTCAAAGCCTACCGCGCCGCCCTTGACGGCAAAACCCCTACGGCAAAGGAAAAGGAACGGCTCCTTAACGTCTTTAACCGCGGCGGCTATACCGACGGTTATTACACCGGAAATAAAAATGACATGTACATGAAGACGTTGAAAAACCCTTACAAAGGATAATACGGAATTTTAGAAAAGGATAATGCGGGATTCGGAAAAGGATAGTGCGGAATTTGGAAAAATATAATATGGAATTTGAATAAAGAATAAAGGATACAAAATTCAGAATAATGAATACAGAATTCGGAATAAAAAGGCGGGAACCTATGGAATTTATTGCAACATGCCTAACGGAAGAACAAACCCGGGTTTGCGCCGAATATAAAATTAAAGTTATGAAAAATCATAACCGTTCATTAAGCGAAATTGTACCCGGGTGTGATTATGCCCGTTCGCTTGGTGAAATCACACCCGGGTGCGTGACGGACTTTTCCGTGCATTGTTTTAATTCTACGACGTTGGAAGCGCTTCGGTTGTTGGGTGTCGGGCGCGCGACGCTTCACCCCGAGCTTAACTTGGCGCAGATACGTGATATTCAAAAAACCATCCCCACCGAAGCGGTTATTTACGGAAGGATTCCCTTGATGGTATTGGGGAGTCCCCTTGCGCGGGGCGGGGATGATTTTTATACGCTGACCGATAGGACGAACGCGCGGTTCCCATGTTGTGGTGCGGAGCTGTATAATTCCGTGCCGGTCTTTATGGCGGATAAAATGGCGGATATCGAAGGGTCGGGTATTACGCACGGGCGTTTAATCTTCACCGTCGAAACCGCCGAGGAGGCGCGCGGCGTCATTAAGGCTTATTTGCGGCGCAAACCGCTTGGGATCAAGTTTACGCGGGGCAAATTCCATTCGAAGGTATAGCGGTGATTTTCATTTTGTGCGCAAATGTATATAATATTCACATCATCGATATACATAACATCGGGAGGAGTTGGCCGCGATTAACCCACAAGCCTTGTCTCTTCGTAAGGAAAGCCCTTGATGTGGGTCTTCGCGTTGGCGGCGGCGGCGTTGTTGTTTGCGTTGGCGGCGGTCGTTTATACATATCATAAAAAGGTTTCCGCTTTATCAACCGAAAACGGGGTCATACGGGCAATGGAGGAACGCAACAAGCTGATCGTGGATGTTGCGCCCATCGCCTGTTTTTTGGTTGGTAAGGATTTTAAAGCCATTGATTGCAACCGGGCGGCGTTGGGGTTCTTCGGTTTGGCGGACGTACAGGAGGGTATCGATCGGTTTGCCGAGATATTCACCGCGCACAAAGGCGAGGAAATGAAGTGGTACTTCGACGAAGCGATGCAAAACGGTTATACCCGCTTCGAATGGGGGCTGGTGAACCGTTACGCGCGGCTTGCCCATGTGGAAATCACTTTCGTGCGCTGCGGCTTCCTTTCGGAGGATATCATCGCCGCGTACATTAACGACGTGTCCGCCGTGACCGACGTATTGAGTGAAAAGGAGAATTCGGAGGCCAAGAGCCGTTTCCTCGCGCGTATGAGCCATGAGATACGCACCCCCATATCGGCGGTGCTGGGCATTGCGGAAATCCAGCTCCAAAGCGGCGGCCTTTCGGCGGAGCAGGAGCTGGCTTTTAACAATATCTACGCTTCGGGCAATACGCTTTTGAGCATCGTCAACGATATATTGGACCTGTCCAAAATTGAAGCGGGCAGAATGGAGCTGAACAACGGCCCGTACGAAGTCGCCGGCCTGGTAAGCGACGTAACCCAGCTTAACCGCGTGTACCGCGAGGAAAAGGAAATCGAGTTCAACGTCCGCGTGGACGAAAACATCCCCGCCGTATTGGTGGGCGATGAGTTGCGTATCAAGCAGATATTGAACAATTTCATTTCCAACGCGTTTAAATATACCGTCAAGGGGACGGTTTCATTTTCCATGTACGCGCTGGCGTCCGAATATAACGAGCCCGACGCGATTAACCTGCTGATTACCATACGCGATACGGGCCGCGGTATGACCAAGGAGCAGAAGGACGCGCTATTCGAGGAATACACCCGCTTCCACGAAAAAGAGGCGCAGATCGTAAAGGGTACGGGCTTGGGTATGTCCATCGCGTTTAATCTGTTGCAAATGATGAACGCCGTATTCGAGGTGGAGAGCGAGCCGGATCGGGGTACCACGATTTCGCTGTTGATCCCGCAGGGGGCCGTGGGTAAGGAACTGTTGGGTAAAAAAGCCGCGCAAAACCTGCGCAAGCTCAACGACGACGTGCGCATGACCGATACGCGTTTGCAATTCATACCGGAGCCGCTGCCCCACGGCAAAGTGCTGGTGGTGGACGACGTGCCGACCAATATTTTCGTGGCGAAGGGTTTGTTAAACCTGTACGGCCTTATGATCGACGCCTGTACAAGCGGGAAGGAATGTATCGCGCGCGTCAAGGACAACCGCGAATACGACATCATCTTCATGGACCACCACATGCCGGGTTTGAGCGGCATGGAAACGACCGCGCAATTGCGCGAAATGGGGTATACGAAACCGATCGTGGCGTTGACGGCGAACGCGCTGGTGGGGCAGGCCGAGGAATTTATAAACAGCGGCTTCGACGCCTTCCTTTCCAAACCGATATCGACCGTACGCTTAAATGAAATATTGGACAAATTTATCAGGAATAAAGGGACGGAAAAAGACACCCAAGCGCAGCCCGATTTTGAACCGTTCGAGGACGAATCGCCGGGCGACGAATTAAACGAGTTCTATACCTCGCCGGAGATACAAACGGAAATCCGCGCCGATTTTATCGAATCCCATCGGGATACTCTCCCCAAGCTAAAAGCGGCGTTGGAACGCAACGATATGAAGGAAGCCCTGTACATCGCCCATACCCTTAAGGGCATTGCCGTATTGTTAAGTGAAAAGGCCCTGACCAAAGCCGCTTACGAAATCGAATCCACCGTAAAAAAAGGCGCAACCCCGAAAAGCGACGCCTTACCCAATTTGGAAAAACATTTTAACGAAGCATACGAAAGGATTGCCGCGGACGTGGGTTAACCCTGCGGGGACGTAAGCAGCCTTTCCGTTTCGGCAAAGAACGCTTCAACCCCGCGCCGGTTCGTAACCGCCCATACATAGTCTCCATCCAGCGAAAAGGTATAGAAGTTCCCGTCGAAATCGTAAAAGTCGATTTTCGTTTGCGTGCCGTCAAGCAGATAGAACGTAACGGTGAACGCGGGTGTACCCTGCGGCGGCGACGGGTCCAGCGGGGAGTCCGCGCCGATGGAAATCAAAAGCCTGTACAGCGTGCGGAAGGACGCGGCTTCGACGGAAACGCCGTTGATCGTGGGGAAGATATCGTTGTTACCCTGTGAAAAATCATGGTTGATCACCATGTTAAGGTTACGTTCGGGTACCGTACCGTGCGCCACGCCGATACGCTCCACGTCCAGGATGTTGACGAGCGCGATAAAACGCGTGATGAAGTGCATCACGTTAAGATCGATGATCGGATTAACCGCGCTAAGCTCCGCCATAAATACGTGCGGGCGGTCGTTGTGCATGACGTAAATATGGGGTACGTTTTGCCCGTCGATTTCCCGCGATAGGGTATCGCCGAAGCGAAGGTGTACGAACCCGTCGTCCGTTTCAAACCGGAAGTCGATATAGGGGTCATCCAGGCCGAACGGAGCCAGGTCATCGGGCGCTATATCCGCCACATCCCCCAAGCGGAATCCCGCGAAGAAATCCTCCAGCACCATTCGGTTAAGGTTAAATGTATCCGCGGTGCGCCCCGCGAGGGCGGGGGGTTGCAACGCGACGGCCGGGGCAAAGCCCATGTCGGGCAGGGTCGCCAACAGTTCGGGGTCGTCGGTCCTTGTGATTTCCAGCGTATCGCGCCCGCGCTGCGCTAAATAGAACAGGGTGAGGCTGTCCGTATGGAGCGGCGGAAAGGCGCGGCAAAGGAGGTCTTCCGCTTCGGAAAGCATCCAAGACACCGTAAAGCGCGGTAATAAATACATAGCCGGGTCGCCGCTTACCATAACGAAGAAACGTTGCCTGTCGGGGGTTTCGTTCCCCAAATAAATGGAAGCCGTCCCGCCGTTCGTATAGTGCGCGGTAAAAACAGCCTGCGGCGGGTCCAGGCCGAATTCCGTTAAATCCATGCCGTGCGTATCCTCGTGGGCCCGTTCGTGCGCGGTCAGCGTGAAAGCGGGGCGCAGCAGGTTTTGCACGCTCCAATTATCCAGTATATATTCGGGGTGGTCGGCCATATACCATATGAACCGATCCCCCACCGCTTCCCCCGGCAAAAAGAGCCTTGCGACCCCGTCCCCGTGCCGTACGGATATCCGTGAAACCTCCGTTTGGGCGCGGTCGGAAAGTGTATACGTAGTGGGGGACGCGTCACCGTTTGGGTGCGCCGCGTCCTCAGGGTCGGACATGTCCGCCCGTCGGGTACTCCATATATACGCCGCCGCCATCGCCCCGATGACCAACGCCGCCACAAGCAGCGAAAGGATTTGCCGCGCGTTCCTGCTCACTAGCTGTGCCTCCTCCTGTACCATATGAATATACCGACGGCCAGCGTCGCCAAAGGAAGCAAGCCCATCGAAAATCCGGCGATCATATTGGCTTGGAGTTGATTGAGCATTAACGGGTTGATACCCGGCGGGGTGCGGGTGTGGATAAACAAGCCCGGGCCTTGGCCCGTGAGCCAGCGCAGCGCGCTCGCCGCGAACAGGAAGTTATTGTCGCCCACCATCTCACGCGGGGCGGGCGACCAAATATCGCCGCTGCCCACGACCACGATGCGCGTTTCCATGCTCCTTCCGGCGAAGACCGAATCGGTAATGGCGACGGCCAATACGAAGGGTCCGCCGTCGTAATCGTAATCCGGATGGAAGAGGGGGGATTCCAAATGCAAATCGATCCGGCCGAAGGCGTTGGATGACGTGAATAATATAGGCTCGATCGTTGTGGTTGTCCGTAAGATGCCCGTAAGCTCCACCGCGCCCGAGAAGCGCGTAAGCAGCGTCATACGCCCCGCCGCCGCCAAGGGCAGGTTAACCTCATGCGGCATTAACTGCGGTATCACAAACATCGGCAGCACCACATGCTGGCGCGGGTCGGTTTCCATCACGATATAGTCGCTCACGCGGACGCCGTACGCCGCCAATACGCGGTCGAAATTGGGCATACGCATACCGAATTGGGGGTCAATCACCATAAAGGCAAGCCCTTCGTCTTCCAAAAAGGCCAATATCCTGTCGGCCTTATCGGCGGGCCAATCCCATTGCGGGGTGGAAAGCAACAGGATATCCGCGTCCGCGGGTATACCGTCGCGGATGATCGTGATCGCGTCGATACCGCGTACGATAAAGTTTTCGGCTTCCAGGAAGGATATGAAGGCCGGGTCGAGGGGCGTTTCGCCGCTGCCCAGTACCTTGTACACCGTGGCGACTTCGCCCTGCGTGACGGTGTGTATGGACGTGGTGATCTGCCGCTCGAAATTGACGCTGGCGATTCCAATCGGATGTCCCCATTGGTTATGCTGCAATGTAACCATCATGTCGGGGGTGATGACGCGGTGCTGCGTGCCGCTTTGCACGATGATGCTTTGGTTGGGCATCGCGCCGTCCAATTCCGCGGAGAATTGCTGTACGAAGCCGGGGCTGATCAGCGGATCGCGTGAGCCTACGCTGATGCGCGCGTTCGCGCTTGCGTATTCCTCAAGCAATGCCGTCAATAAAGGGTCTTCCGTCCCAGTGGGCGCGATTAGGGTGATGGTTACGTCTTGGTTAAGGGTTTCCAAAAACCGGTGCGATTGGGGCGACAGCGTAAACAACTGTTCGTCCGTCAAGTCCCATGTGCGGTCGAACTCCCCCGCCACCAAGTTGACCAGTACGAACAACACAACGGCGAACAGCATCATCGCCGTGGAAAAGGTGCCGTAGCGGAAGCGTTTCTCGCGTAGGATTTTGAGTTTGCCGAACATTACCGCCACCTCCTTTTTTCGATCACGTTCATGGTGAGGTAGGTGAACAGCGCCGTAAACGATACATAGTAAACGATGTCGGACAGGTTCAATATACCCAGGGACATCACGCCGAAGCGCGTGTACAGGGAGAACCACAGCAATACCCTTACGATAATAGCGTCGTAAATCAAGTTATTGTAAATATACAGCCCGATCGCCGCGGCAACGCCGATTACGGCTAATATCCCCGAGGAAAGCCAATGCCGCGTGGAATAGTACCAAGTACCCGCTACCGCCAAAACCACCAGCGCGACGAAAAAGAGCGATGCCCCCGCGGAAACGGGCATCGTCATGGCCAAGGCGTCCATCACGAACATAACCCATATGACCGCGAACGTAGCCACGGCGGCGATGATTTGGTTGTCGGTCAACACCGAAACGAACATACCCACCGCGATGCAACACGCGCCGATTAGGATAAAACCCGCGTACGAACCCATGATTTGGCTCGCGGGCAATCCCTCTACGGCGTGCCGTACCATCGACAGCGGGAACAAGACCGTAAGCCCGACACCGACCATAAACAGCGAAAAAGCCGCCAGGTATTTACCCAATACGATCTGCGCGACCGAAAGCGGGCTCGTGAACAACAATTGGTCGGTTTTGTGCTTCGTTTCCTCGGAAAAGAGGCGCATCGTCAGGATCGGGACGAGGATAAAAAACATAAAGGACGTGGAGGACGCCATCAGCGTATCGCCGAAGCGCCCGCTCTGCGGAAAGATGTTATTGAACGTAAACATCATACCCACCAAAAACAGCATAAACGCCAAAAACGCGTAGCCCACCATTTGGGTGAAGTAGGCGCGTATTTCCTTTTTATATATGGGAATCACGCGGGATCGCCCCCTTTCGCGGTTTCTTCTTCGGGGAGCTCGTACCCCGCGGCCTCGCCGCGTATGTCGCCCGTTAATCTAAGGAAGACTTCTTCCAGCGAAAGATCCATCGACTTCATGAGTAAAAGCGGCAGGTTGTGCTTGGCCATGCAACGGAAGACCGCTTCGCGTATGTCCGCGCCGTCGTCGCCCGCCAACTCAAGGTCGGTCGTGCCGGGCTCGCGGCCGTCCAGTACGTTGATGTGGCGGATGACCGTGTATTCCTTTAGCGCCTCGCGTATTTGTGTGGGGTCGGCCTTTACGCGCACTTGGATCTTCCCCCCCGACTTGGAAAGGTTGGAGGAAAGATGCTCGGGCGTACCCTGCGCCACGATGCGGCCCTTATTAATGATCATCACCCGGTCGCATACCGCGCTGACTTCCTGCATGATGTGGGACGAAAGGATTACCGTATGCTTTTTGCCTAAATTCTTTACAACGTCGCGCATTTCGATGATTTGCTTGGGGTCCAAACCGATCGTGGGCTCGTCCATGATAATGACGCGCGGATTGCCCACCATGGCTTGCGCAAGCCCCACCCGTTGGCGGTACCCCCGCGAGAGGTTCTTGATCAAGCGGCGGGAGACGTCGTTTATGTGTACTTGGTTTTTGATATGGTTTAAATGCTCTTTTCGTCCGGCGCGTTTAACGCCCTTGATATCTGCCGCGAAGCTCAGGTATTCGTCCACCCGCATATCGCCGTACACGGGCGGCGTATCGGGCAGATAACCGATTTGCGCCTTCGCCTTTTCCGGTTCGGCGACGATATCGAGCCCGTTGATGATCACGTCGCCCTTCGTCGCCGCGATAAACCCCGTCATAATGTTCATCGTCGTTGTCTTGCCCGCGCCGTTGGGCCCGAGGAAGCCCACGATCTCGCCCGCGGAAATAGAGAAATTCAAATCATTGACCGCAAAATGGTGGCCGTATCGCTTCGTGAGGTTCATCACTTCTATCAACGCGAATTGCCCCTTTCGGTAATTATGGTATGAGAATTCTGCCGAATTATACCATAACGGGGTTTGTAACAATACCGTAATAAAGCGTTGCCGCTAATTTGCCCCATTTATCGGATACACCCGTTGGTACATTTACGCGCGGAAGTATTAAGGGAGCGGTTATTCGTTTGGGGGCTAATCCGCGCGGGATATTTATTTTATATTTGGTTATGTCGGATTCGTACACATTGTAGTCCCTTATTCGAAGTAAAAATATTAAAGCGGGGTGTTCGGATATGTTTGGAGACAAGAAGGAATTTACGATCCTAATCACGGATGATGAAAAGATGAACGTCAATATCCTGGGTGATATCCTGTCGCCCATGTACAACCTCCTGATATCGAGGAGCGGCGCGCGGGCGATCGACCTCGCCAATGAGCATAAACCCGACCTGATATTGCTGGATGTCCTTATGCCGGAAATGTCGGGTTTTGAAGTAATCAAGAAGTTAAAGGAAACGGACGCGACGAACAAAATCCCCGTGATATTCATCACCGGGTTAACGAGCGCGGATGATGAGGAAAAGGGATTCTTTCTGGGGGCGGTCGATTACATAACGAAGCCCTTTAATAAATCAATCGTAAAGGCCCGCGTAAATACCCACCTCAAAATTATTGACCAAATGCGTACAATTGAACACCTAGCCCTTGTAGACCCGCTGACGAAGATATCGAACCGGCGCGGATTTGAAAATCGGCTCTTCGCGGAATGGGGCAACGCGAACCGCGAACAAAAACCGATCAGCATCCTCATGATGGACATCGATAAGTTTAAGACCTATAACGACACCTACGGGCATCAGCAGGGCGATACGGCGTTAAAGGCGTTCGCGGAGGCGGCCTCCCGTTCCCTTAACCGCCCGTCCGATTTCGCCGCGCGTTGGGGCGGTGAGGAATTTATTATATTGCTGCCGAATACGGATTCGGAGGGCGCGGGGGAAGTCGCCGAGCGGGTACGCAAAAACGTCGAGGAAACCGACATCCCCACCGAGCACAACGTCATTACGAAGATAACGGTCAGCATTGGAGTTAATTCGCTTATACCCTCGGAAAACACATCGATCGACGACTTTATCGAAAAGGCGGACCAAGCACTCTACAAGGCCAAGGAATCCGGCAGAAACCGTTATGTAATAAGCGGGGAGTAGGTACGCGATGAATGATTCAAAGAATTACGACAATATAAAGCTCATGTTCGATTCGATGCCGTATACCTGTCATTTGTGGAGCTCCGATTTGCAAATGATCGATTGTAATGACGCCAGCATGAAGATGTTTAAGGCGGACAATAAAGAAAGTTTTATGAAGGGCTTCTTTAATTTTTCGCCCGAATATCAACCGAACGGGAGACCTTCGGGCGAGTTGGCCGCCGCGAACCTTAAAAAAGCGTTTGAAGAAGGCAAGCTCGTCTTCGATTGGGCGCACGTCGATTCCCACGGTACGCCGATCCCCTGTAACATCACCGCGGTCCGCGTGGACGGTAAAAACGAACGGTTCGTCGTGGCGCATGTATTCGACATGAGCAGGTACAACGCGATGATCGAAGAAGCCGCGCATAAGGACCGTCTTTTAAACACGGTAAACCGCATAGCGGAGCTCCTGTCGAAATCGCAAACAGAGGACTTTATGGAAAGGATGTACCGCTGCATGGGCATCATCGCCGAGGCGATGGACGTTGACCGTGTATACATATGGAAGAATTACGTTGAAAACGATGAGCTGTTCTGCACCCAAATATGCGAATGGTCGGAAAAAGCCGAACCCATGCAGGGCAACGAATATACCGTCAGCGTGTCTTATAAGGAAACGATCCCCGAATGGGAAAGTACGCTTGCCGTCGGCAAATATATCAACGGCGTGGTGAAGGATATGCCCCCGGCTTCCACGGCGCACCTCGAAGGGCAGGGGATCGAGTCCATATTCGTAACCCCCGTATTTTTGCAAGACCAGTTTTGGGGGTTTATCGGCTTTGACGATTGCCACAGGGAAAGGATATTTACCGATTACGAAGCGTCGATTTTGGGTTCGGCGGGTTTATTGATCGCGAACTCGATGCTTAAAAACGAAATGACGTTGCAATTAAAGGACGCGTTAGACGAAGCGCAAACCGCGAACATGACCAAGTCCGAATTCCTGTCCAATATGTCCCATGAAATCCGAACGCCCATGAACGCCATCATCGGTATGGGCGAGCTGTTATCCCATGAGGTGCTTAACGAACGCCAGGCGGGTTATGTCCGCGATATTATCCTGTCCGGCAAATCGCTTTTGGGCATTATCAATGACATATTGGATTTTTCTAAGATCGAATCGGGTAAGTTTGAGTTAAACACCGTCGATTACAATTTCCGTGAGTTGATGGACAATATCGCGTCCATGTTTACGTACGTCGCCCACGATAAGGGCCTCGCGTTTATGGTTGAAATGGCGGACGACCTTCCCGAATACCTGTACGGGGACGACCTTCGGCTAAGGCAAACCCTGACCAATATATGCGGCAACGCGATCAAATTCACCGAAAAGGGGCACGTCCGCTTATCGATAAGGGCTGATGAAAACAACCTCATATTCGTGGTGGAGGATACGGGTATGGGGATCAGCCGTGAGGACCTGCCCAAGTTGTTCGACGCGTTCGAGCAGGTGAATAAATCCAAAACGAGGAACGTCACGGGTACGGGCCTCGGGCTTTCCATATGCAAGTCCTTCGTAAAGATGATGGGCGGCGAAATCACCGTGGAAAGCGAGTACGGGCAGGGTACGGCGTTTACCGTCACCATACCCATCATATACGGCGACGCCGAATACGCCCGCAAAAACGAAACCGAAGCGGTAAAAACGGCCTTTTCCGCGCCCGACGCGAGGATTTTGGTGGTGGATGACAACGAGTTTAACCTTAAAGTGGTGTACGGACACTTGAATTTGATCGATATCGAGGCGGAAACGGCGAATTCGGGTTATAAGGCGATCGAGCTCATCAAGCAAAACGATTACGATATCGTTTTTATGGACCATATGATGCCGGAAATGGACGGCATCGTAACCGTGCAAAGGATAAGGGACTTGGGCGGTAAATACGCGGATATCACGATCATCGCGTTAACCGCCAACGCCATTTCGGGCGCGCGGGAAATGTTTTTGGAAAACGGGTTCGACGATTTCCTGTCAAAGCCCATCGATTCGTCCGAATTATATGAAATCGTCCAAGGCTATTTACCGCCCGATAAAATCAAGGCTGCGGATCGGGACGGAAATCGGGAAACGCTGTTGGAAAAGGAAGCGTTTTTGCGCCGCAAGGCTTCTTATACCTTCGTAAAGGAAAACGAAAACGTCTTTGAACGGATACGCCGCGCGTTGGATACGGGCGATTACAAGACGGCGCACAGGATCGCGCATACGTTAAAAAGCAACGCGGGCTACCTCGGGAAAAAGGGCTTGCAAGCGGCGGCGGCTTCATTGGAATCGTCGCTGCAAAGCGAACCGCCCGGCTATACAACCGGGCAGCTTGACGCGATAAAAAATGAATTGGCGGACGTTCTTAGCAGCCTCGCGCCTATCGTAACGGAAATGGACGCGGAAAAGGAACAAAAGAAATCGGAAACCGCGCGCGTCGGCAAGGAAGACCTGGCGGTTATCCTTTCCGAGCTGACGCCCTTACTGGTCAAAAACGATTTCGAAGCGGCGCAGTTCGCCGATAAGTTACAAGGCGCGGAAGGTATGGAGGAACTGATCGGATTAATCGAGGATTACGATTTCGACGGCGCGTTAAAGCTGATTCATTCATTATAACGCGGACGGACGGTATTCATCCGGTGCGACGGTCAGTACCCGTTCTTCGTTGCCGCGTCTTATCTTGATTTGTATATTAATCCCCGGGGCGGCGGCGTCCAGCACGCGCCTCAGGTCCGCAAAGGACGCGATGGCGCGTCCGTCCATTTCCAGTATCACGTCACCCGCCTGTAAGCCCGCACGGTCCGCCGCGCTGCCTTCGCTTACGGTTACGATCTGCACCTGTCCGTTGTTTTCGGAAACGGTGACCCCCAAAACCGCGCGGCCGCGTACATAACCGTACTCCATCAGTTGCGAAGCGACCGCCAACGCTTGGTTGGACGGGATCGCGAAAGCGAGGCCCTCTACGTCCATGCCCGTTGACTTCGCGCTGACCACGCCCACCACTTCGCCGCGGGTATTAAGCAGCGGCCCGCCGGAGTTACCCCGGTTGACGGCGGCGTCCGTCTGCATCTTATTAAAGGACATACCATCGATGTTAACGTCGCGGTTAAGCGCGCTGATGTACCCTACCGTCATGGAATTGGCAAGCTGGCCCAACGGGTTGCCGATGGCGGCGACTTGTTCACCCACCCTCGCCGCGTCCGAATCGCCGAATGTCAAAAACGGGAACCCCGCTACATCTATCTTAAGCACGGCAAGGTCGGTATTCGGGTCGCGTCCGATCAATTCCGCGGGGAAGGCTTTGCCGTCGTGCGTTAATACGGTGATGGAGGACGCGTTTTCGATTACATGGTTGTTGGTGACGATATAGCCGTCGGAAGTGATCAGGAAGCCCGAACCCGCGGAGGGTCGTGATACCTGCCGCCCGAAGGCGTTTTGCCCGATAATTTCGGTTGAGATCGCGACCACGGCGGGGTTGGCCATGTCAAATAAATCGGGCAGGGAAAGCGCGCGGTTTATTTCTTCCTTCGGGGGTTCGGCGTTATTCATCAGCCCGATACCGCCGTTGGTATAAACGGGCTCGGGCTGTTCCCGCGGCGGCGGCTGCAAAGCGGCGGAATCCCCCCGCATACCCATATACGCCAACCGCATACCCGCGTATCCGCTGCCGAACATTAAAAGCATTACGCATATTACCAAAATTACAAACGTCCTTATCGATTTCATCATGCACGCTCCCGAATCGTTATGCCCGTATCCTATCATTTAAGCGATCGAAAAGTAAGCGCAAAACTGAGGCAAATGTTGGGCAATATTGCGACATTTAATTGAGGTACCGGTTAACGTCCCGCGCGGTTATCCCCGGATGGAGCGCGATGTTAAGCGCGGAGGCGATGATTTGCGCGAGCCGTCCGATTACGGCGTCCACTTCCTTGGGGGTGACGAACATGTTACCCGTTTCGGGGTCAAGGATTTCCTTAATGAGGGCGTAGCGTTCCTCGTTTTCCATATCATTGAGCATATTAATCAACGCGTCATTTTCGGACGCGGCGGCGGACAGCGCGTGGAACAGCGTATCCATCGTGTCATTGACCAGCGTAGCCGCGTCCACCACCGTGGGTACGCCCACGGCGATGACGGGTACGCCCACGGTTTCATGATTAATGGGCGTGCGTTTGTTGCCCAAACCCGCGCCGGGGTTGATGCCCGTATCGGAGATTTGGATGGTGGCGTTGACGCGGGAGGTCTTGCGGGCGGCGAGCGCGTCAACGGCGATGATCAGATCGGGCTTTATGTGCCGCACCACCCCTAAAATGATTTCGGCGGTTTCGATACCCGTCAAGCCCATAACACCGGGGCGCAGCGCGCTGACGGAACGCACGCGGCCTTGGAGCTCCCGTGGCATGGCTTCCTGCAAGTGGCGCGTGACCAGCATCCTTTCGCATACCTGCGGGCCCAGCGCGTCGGGCGTAACCTGCCAATTGCCCAATCCGACGACTAAAATAGACGCGTCCTTTTGCAAGGGATGGAGGTTGCCCAATTTACGCGCGATGATTTTGCTGATCGATTCGTGGACGGCGGGGTCGGCTTCCTTCATGCGGGGGGATTCCAACGTAATGTAATTGCCGATGGGTTTGCCCATGGCTTCCGCGCCCGCGTCGTTTGTGATCTTAACCCATGTGACGGCGATGCCCTGCGCTTCGTCTTCCTCCACGGTAACTTCGATGCCGTCGGGCGTTTCGGATTCGCCTTGCAACGCTTCGCAATTCTCCAGCGCCAAGTCGGTATAGAAATTGGGACGCGAAAATGTTTTCACGTACGGACCACTCCTTGTAATAAAGACGTTTACCCTTTATTATGCCTGTTAATACCGCAAGCCATTCCCCCGATTTGATGAGGTGCGCGATGTCAAAAGGATTAAGCGGGAAGGAAAAAATAATCATCTTTTCATGCGTGGCTGTGATATTGGCGGCCGTCATTTCCGTAGCGGTTTATTTTCTGCCGAGATTGACGGCGGTACGGGAAAGGCCCGGCGAAGCGGCTCCCGCCGACCCCTACGCGGGACACGCGTACCCGAACGGCGTACCTGACCCGGCGGAAACGGACCCGTCTGAGGGTGACTCCGTTCAACTGCCGTTTGCCCCCGCCGCGCTCGGCGGCATACAAATCACTCCCCTTGACGCAAACGGGAGAGGGGTTTCCTTGGATTCGGCTTTCTTAATCAAGTCCGACGTTAAGACGCTGACCGCGGAGCATTTGAAGGCATACCTTTCCGTGCCGAGCGGCGAAGCGTTCGCGCTGGAGGATAACGGCGACAATACGTTCCTGCTCCGTTTCGACGGTCCGCTGTCCCATCATAAAATCTATCAATTTATTTACGGCCCGACGGGATACGCGCCCGCGTCCCATGCGTTCCAAACGGTTGACGCGTTCCGTGTCCTGGCGGTTTCCCCTTCCGATTCCTCCTTTAACATCCCCCTTAACGCGGGGATCGAGATTACCTTTAACCAACCCTTGGCGGGCCGCTTCGAAGATGCCTTTGATATCTATCCGCCGGTGCGGGGGCATTTCCTCCAACGGGGCGATACCCATATATTCGCGCCCGCCGACGCGTTGCAAGAAGGAACGGCCTATACCGTAACCGTACGCAAAGGGCTTATCGGCGCGGAGGGTGACGCGTTAACCGAGGATGAAACCTTCACGTTCGTCACCGCGTGGGGTAATCAGAATACGTCCGCGTTTTCGCTGCGGGGCGAAGCGTACGAAACCTTCCTGCCGTGGGATGAGGTATTTATCGCGCTCGATATACCGCTTGAATCCGCGGGCAGGGATTTTACCGTCAGCCTCTACGACTTGCATACGGCGGAGAATTACATCCATTTTACGGGGACGTACACGGGTATGCGTGTTTATGAACTGACGGCGGTTGAAATCGACGTATCCGATTGGCGGAGCCTGTTTTATCTATTCTTGGGTGAAACCCTGCCCGAAGGTTATTACGTAGCCGAAATCCGCTCCGCGAACCCGGCCGTGCGTGAGGTCGCGCACAAATTCATACAGGTGTCTTCCTTGTCCGTCTATTCCCTCGCCATCGCCGGGGAAGCCGTCTTTTGGGTCCATGACGCCTTTACGGGTTTGCCCGCCGAGGGCGCGCGGGTCCGCGTCGGCGGATCGGACGTTATAACCGACCGCAACGGTATCGCCGTTTCGCCCACGCGGCAGGAGAGCCGTACGCCGATCACCGTCGAATACGGCGAATACCTCCCCTTCGCGTATACCCAATCTACCTTCGGGCAAAGGCCGCTGCTTGCTTCCGACCGTTTCCTTTTCCATATGTACACCGACCGCCCCGTCTATCGTCCCAACGATACGGTGGATGTGTTCGGCGTGATAAAACCGCGCTTTGGGCATACGCGTTTGCCGACGGACCGCTTTACCTTGCACATCGGGGATATGCTTGAGATACCGCTGACGTTAAACGCGTTCGATACCTTTGCGGTGCGTGTCCCCGTCACGGGTATGTTCGGGTGGATGGATATCGAAGTGCGCCACAACGGCAACCACTTGATGTCCGTATGGCCGGAATTCCTCGATTATACGAACCTGTCCTTCGTGATACAGGGGGAATGGGACAAGACCGCCTATGATATTGACGAATCCGCCTACGCCGAAATTTCCGTCACTAATTTTGCGGGGATGCCGATGGAAGGCGTTACCTTACGTTCGGACAACACGACCCTTATCACAAACGAAAACGGCATGGCGTCGGGGCCGCTGCGGGCGGAACACGGCCATCATTGGGCGACGCATTGGATGCCGTTTTGGACATCCCATTGGATATGGGTGGGTGGCACGCAGAATTCGCAAGGGATAGTAATGCCGCGTATTATCGCGCCGTTCGACATCATGCTGGAGCACGAATGGGTCGGGCATACCCTACGGATAAATACGTACGGAATCCGCGTTGACCGCTTGGACGCGCACCATCGCGGCTTGCCTCCGTGGACGTATATCGAGCCCGATACCTTCCGCGGGGAAGCGGTCGATGTCGACTATACGATCCGCGTTACGCGGAACGTCACCACGCGCACGATACGCAGCCAACGATATGACCATATTAACCGCAGGACGGTTACCACCTATAACCACACAACCACCCGGGACCCAAATTACCGCGTTATACAAGGGCGTACGGTAAACGGCACGGCAAGCGTCGCCAACCTGCCCCGTTCGGATGACCCGTTGATTTGGTACAATTTCGATATCACGTACCACGATACCCGCGGGCGGCAGGCTACGGTAGGGTTTGGTTTTTGGCATAGTGAATGGACGGATGCGGATTCCTCCATCAGGCACTTTAATTTCGTACCGGAAAACAACCGCTTGCGGATAGGCGAAACCACGCGGATCACGCTCACGGAAGGGCGGACGTGGGATACGTGGTACGGCGTACTGGGCGAAACGGCCCCCGTCACCAACGGGCGCGTGTTGGCGGTGATGATACGGGACGGTGTTATCCTATCCGTAAACGCGGGGGACCCCGGCGGGGTTCCGGTCGTTTTCCCCGAGGAAGGGATCAGCAACGCGTTTGTCCTGGGGGCGTATTTTGACGGGCGGTATATCTACCCCGTCACCAACCCCGCGGCGTTGACCTTCGACCACACCGAGCGGGAAATCGGGGTGGAACTGGATTTTTGCCGGGAGCGTTACAAACCCGGCGACGAAGTGACGGTTACCGTTTCCTCCGCCGCGGACGCGCAGTTGTTGATCAGCGTGGTGGATGAATCCGCGTTCCTGGGCAGGCGGCATAATGCCGATTTCCTGCCGCGTTTATACCAAAGCGCGCGCCAATCCTTATGGTCGATTAGGTATTCGCAGTTCGCGTCGCACACGCAGCATGAATTCGGCACCGAGAATTACCAAAACGGTTGGGGCGGAAACGGGGACGGTGACGCGGAGAGCTTCCGCGACGATTTTACGGACAATCCCGTATTTGAATTGATACGAACCGACGCTGACGGGAAAGCGGTATTGACTTTTACGTTGCCCCATCAAGTGACCTCGTGGCGGGTGACGGCGATTGCCTTAACCGAAAACGGAAGCGGCGGGGATGTCCGCGAGCATGTGATATCCGCGTTGGATTTTTACGTGGACTTACTGTTGACGACGGAATACATCATCGGCGATGACATCGCCGCGGCGGCGCGGGTACACGGTGCCGGTGGCGAAGCGGTGGACTTTACCTTTGAAATATTGCAAGACGGGGAACGGATTTACACCCATACCGTAAACGCCGCGCGCCGCGCCGAATTTAACGCGGGCAAGCTGGCGATCGGCGAATATACGATGCGCGTCACCGCCGTATCGGGCAACCGGCGCGACGCGGTGGAACTGCCCTTCAGCGTGGCGCGCAGCGGCTTGATCATCGAAAATCGGATCGGCGGGCAAATATCTCCCGGGTATAACGGCTCAGGTCCCGCGCAATTCGCCATGCGTGATTTACCCGTGCGTATTTCGCTGACCAACGCCGCCATTTGGCCGCTTACGCACATCCTGTCCCGCGCGGGCGATTCACGGTCGTCCCGTACGGATTACCGCGCGGCGGCGGCGTACAGGGATTACTTCTTTACCGGGGAGGCTAACTTCTGTCCTACCAGGTCAGAAGTTCACCGTCCTTCGGGCGGGATAGCCGAATTGGTTTACGAGGAGGCGGAATTCTTTTACACCGCGCGGTTCGCCGCTTCCTTCCCCGAATTCGTCAACCGCAATGAAATCATCCGTTACATGGAAGCGGAAACGCCGCGTATGCTGGCGTCCGTGCCGAACATTACATCCGCGCCGATTATACGCGCGGCGCGGTTACTCGCGCTGGCGGCCATCGGCGAACCCGTTTTGCTGTGCATCCAAAACGAAGCCGAATTATTGGCGTCAGATTCTTATATGGCTTGGCTGTACCTCACCGCCGCGCTGGTGGCGATCGGCGATGACGCGGGAGCCATGCGTTTGTTTACATCCATGCCGCCGTCACCGAACGATTCCATGAGCGAACAAGACCGCGAAACGGCGGCCACCCTGCGGTTGTTTATCAATACCGCGTTGGAACCCCAAGCCGCGCTTAATTACATCTTCCGCAGCGGGGCCAACCAATTTGTTTCCGACGTACCCGAACGGATCAACTTCGTACGGCGGACGCGGCTGTCGGGCGGCACCGTTTCCGAAGTCAGCTATACCCTGCATGGCCAAACACATACGGTGCGGTTGGAAAACTTCGACCGCCATACACTCCGCATCTCCCGCGAGCAATTCGAAGCGTTGGATTTAACGCCCGTCAGCGGCGATACGGAATACCACATCACCTTCTACGGTTATGACCATTCCCATTGGGACGCGGCAAACAACCGCGCCGAAATCCACCGCACGATCACCCCCGCCGCGAACGGCTTGTACCGCGTGGAGCTGAGCGTATCGCTGCCGCCCGGCACGCGCGGTTCGTTTACGGTTTACGACCGTATCCCAAGCAACATGCGTTTCGCGCCCGTACAACAACGTTGGCAGCAGGGCACGCCGTCCTTTACCGTGTGGCATACGCAACGGCAACTGGTGGAGATGGGCTTTGTTGAAGGACACCGCGGTTCAACCACCCGTACGATGTTTTATTACGTTTCACCCTTGTTTGAAGGTGATATGGCGGAAGGTACGACGTATATCATCAACCGCAACGCAAATAACCCCATATGGGGTATGACGGGGTAAATAATTAAAAGTTAAAATTATCCGGGTCGGGTCCGCCGCGTTCATCGCGGTTAAGGGCGTCGATGTTTGCGGCTTCCTCGGGGGTTAATTCAAAATCGAAAATATTGAAATTTTCTTTGATCCGCGCGGGGTTGGCGGATTTGGGGATGGTGATTACGCCCAATTCGATATTCCAGCGCAGGACAATTTGCGCGGGTGATTTGCCGTATTTTTCGGCGAGCCGTGTGATGGCCTCGCTTGCGAAGATTCGTTCCTGCAGCGGCCGGTTACCGCCCAGCGGGCTCCACGCCTGGGGTGCGATGTTATTCTCGCGGCAGAAGGCGAACAACGGCTTTTGCGTAAGGAAGGGATGCATTTCGACTTGGTTGAGCGCGGGGATTATGGTCCACGTTTTTTTTATGTCCTCGATGTGGTGCGGTTGGAAATTACTGACCCCCACGGCGCGCGCCTTGCCGGATTTGTAGATTTTTTCAAGCGCGAGCCAGGCTTTTTCGTAATAGCCTTTACAAGGCCAATGGGTGATGTAAAGGTCCACGTAGTCAAGGCCCAGCCTTGAAAGCGACGCTTCGAAGGCTGCTTGTACCCCGCCGCTGCGCTGGTCGCCGTTACCCAGCTTGGTCGTTAAAAAGATTTCGTCGCGGGAGACGCCGGATTCGCGGATGGCTTGGCCTACCGAAGCCTCGTTGTCGTATCCCGACGCCGTGTCGATGCTGCGGTAGCCCGCTTCGATGGCGAATTTGACCGTGTTTACGCATTGCTCCCCTTCGGCTAAGCCGTAAACGCCGAAGCCCAGCAGCGGCATGATGATACCGTTGTTTAATATCGCGTATTTCATCCGTTCATCTCCTTTTTTAACGCGGTTAGCGCGCCCTTGACGTCCGCTTGGGCGCGCAGGTTGCCTTCGATGCTGATTTTATCGTCGTACCCTGTTGATTTTATAATTTTGACCAAATCGCCGAGCCATCCCGCTTCATCATCGGGGGAGGGTACGAAGCGTTTGCTTGAATACGCCGTATGCAAATGCCATAACCGATCGGGGTAAACGAGTACGTCGTCGTAGTTGCGTCCTTCCGCCAGCGTGTGGTAGGTGTCGATCATCGCGGCGGCGTTGGTTAATCCGCGCGTCAAGTCCACAGCTTCGGTGTAGCTGAGGATCATATTCGTTTCGGCCGCGTTTAACGGTTCCACGGCGATACGTATACCGTTCGCGCCCGCGTATCCGTCCATTTTTTCCACGATCCAGCGCAGATTGCCCCAAACCGTTTCCCGCGTTTCGCCGTCGGGGATCCTGCGCGCGCCGCCGTTGCCGAAGACCAGCGTTTCAACGCCCAAATCCGCCGCGAAAGGCAGCATCCGTTCCAAATATTTTATAATGGCGGGCTTATCCATATCCCTGCCCACCAGCTTTATTTCGGACGGGAAAAAAATATTGCAAGCCAAGCACCGTAACCCCGCGCCGCGGAGCGTTTTCTTCAATTCATCGATTTTAACGCACGCCGACAACGCGTAAAAGGGAAGCTCCACATAATCAAACCCCGCCTCCGCGACCCCTTCAAAGACAGCGCGGCTCGCCGCGTCCCCGTCCAAAAAACCTATATCCATACAATACCCGTAACGCATGTTCCCGCTCCTTTTATTCCGAATTCCGAACATCGAGTTTAATCAATATTTCCCATCACCCGCATCAACCTCACCAGCATCGAAACCGCTTCCATACGGCTGGTGGCAGCATCGGGGCGGAACGTCGCGTCCTCAAAGCCGACAAAAATCCCATGATTAAGCGCGGTCTGCGCCGCAAGCACATAGCGGGTGCCGATGTCGCGGTAATCGGTGAAGTATTGGTCCAGGGGGCGGTTTTGCGGCGGTATGACGGGCGTACCGCGGCTGATGGCTTGCGCGATTATGCTGATCATTTCCTGCCGCGTAATCAAGACGTTGGGGCGGAAGGCTTCCTCCCCGTCAAGCAAACCCGCGTATCGCGCGCGCGCTATGGCGTCGTATGCTTCATGGCTAACGGGTACGTCATGGTAAAAGTGGGGGATAAACCCGGATGACGGGAGTTGTAGCGCGAGGGAAAGCAAGCGGGCGAACTCCGCCCTTGTAATGGCCTCGGTGGGGGATAATACGCCCCCTGCCGGGCGCACCAGGCCCTTTTGCGCGGCGGTATTCGCGGACGCAAAGCCCCAATTCGAAAACGCCACATCGGTTATGACGGCGGGATTGTTGATGATGCCGTGCGTACCCGTGTAAATGGAGCGGATCATCACTTCACTACCCCCGTGCGAACGGTGCGGGGCGAAGTCCAACCCCGAAGCCGCGTCGTTAAACCAAAACGCGCCGTACCGCAGGATGCCCGAAGGCGGCATAATCGGCTGTATCCATTCCAAGGGGCGCGTAAATTCCCGCACGGTGAAGAATACGTGCATGTCGGAACGGCGGATCAATTCGATGTTTACATCCACCAACGGCGCGAGTACTTGCGCGCCGGGCATGGTGCTTTGTACGCGGGCGGTGTACGCTTGGTTTTGGCTCATGTCGGTCAGCGTTATCCGTACATATACTTGGTCGTATTCCAAGCGTTCTTCGGCGATGGCAGCCTTCGCCCCGCGCAGGATATCCAGCAGGAACGTCGGGAAGCGCAGCGTACCCAAACGGGTCTGCGCCTCTATGGTTGCGGCTGGGTACCGCCAGGCTAAATACTCCAGTATATCCGTACGCAGCCAAAAGGATGCCCGCCCGCCCTGCACGACGGGGCGGATAATCCCCGAGCCGTTTTCCAAGCCTAGTGTATCCAAGCGTACGGGCGGGGAATTTAACATAAAAATCATCATGTCATTAAGCGGGGGCGGGTTAAGCAGGTGCGTGTCAAGCTCCGGCCCGGGTTGGGGTTCTTCCCGTGTGGGTATTCGCGTGTCGATGATCGCCAACGTAAAATCAGGGCTGGCCCCCTGACGCATGTCAAATGTCAGCGGCCATTCCCCAATGGGAAGCTGCCGCAGGAAATGCCCGTGGATACGGAAGCCGTTATCCGCCGTCAGCGTGAAGTCCACGCCTTCGATCAAGCGGTAATTACCGTACATAATGGCGCGTAATGGGTGATCGTTGGCGTTTAGGGTTATTTGAATATCCCTGTGCAACGCGGGGTTGTCGGGGTTTAGGTCAAAGACCGCCCGTTGCTGTCGTAGCGTCGCGCTGGGGATGATCGGCGGCAAAGGAAAAGACATGGGCGTTATGCCCAAGGGCTGGCCTCCGCGCAGGACATTCCGCGCGGGTAGGTTTGACGGCACCGTTAACGACGACGCGTTTTCATTCGCCCGCGCCGGCGTACCCGTAATCGGGACGATAACAAGCGTATCGCTTACCCTGCGCGGCGTACCCGCTTGCAATCCCGCGGGCAAACCGCTGACGCGGAAATCCTGCTCGAATATTTCCGGCAGCAAAACGGCGGAGCGGAGCGAAAAACGCACTTCCCCGGCGGCGGGTACGCCCACGAATAATTCATCCAAGCCGATAAATTCGGCATCCACCGCGCCGTTTGAAAAAGTAAGGACGAAGGTGCGCTCCAGGAATACGCTTCCGTCGGCGTTGGCGGGTACGCGGCCCCGTACGGTCATCATGCCTTCGGTCCACACCGTAAGCACGCCGTTGATAAATTCCCGCTCGGTTTCGGGGATTGTATGGTTGGTGACCGTCCATACGATGGGGGTGTTATTGCGGTTGGGGTACGCGTTTTCCGGATGGATCACCGCGAGTTCGTTTAAATCGAACGGAACATTCACCTGACCCGCGGTGGTTTCCAGCGTAATATCGGTAGCGGGGACGGAGGGTGTTTGAAAATTGATGGTAAAAGACTCGATAAAAGAACCACCGCCAATCAAGGCGTTAATAATGGTAGCCGTGACGACTACCGTACCCGTTCCGCTTGCGGACGCGACGCCGTTATCCACCGTCGCGCCGGGTGCGGTGCTTCCCGTACCCAAGCTCCATACAATGGTTCGGTTTGTGGCGTTGGTGGGGAGTACTGTACTCGTCAGCGTTAAGGGCACTCCGACTGTTCCCGCCGAGGGTACGCCTGTAATGCCCGTGACGGCAACAAAAACAGGCGGAGGCTCAGGGGGCTGCGAAGGCTCCGTAAAGGTGATCGTAAAACCCTGCGGTGTGGTATTCGAAAACGTCGTGCCGTTAAGGACGCCGTTAACGACCGTTGCGGAGACAACTACATCCCCTGCGCCGCTGACGGTAATATTGCCGTTCGCCGCAAGGGCCGCGCCCGAGGCGGTGGTTAAAGCCACATCCATATCCAACGACCACGTAATGATACCGACGGTGGCCGCGGCGGGTGACGCGGGCAATACCGCACCCATAAGGGTAAGGGGGGTGCCGACCAAACCCGCAAGGGACGATGTCTTTACGATCCCTACGGCGGATACGAACTCGCTTTCGCCGCCGTTTACGATTACGGCATACGCGATCGCGCCGTTCGACGACGCCGTGACGACAGCCGAACCCGAAGCCAACGCCTGGACGGCACCGGAGGTACTGACCGATACGGCTGCCGGATTGGAGCTGCTCCATGATACGTTACTAGTTACGTTGGTAATGCCGTCATATGCGGTCAATTGGACAGAACCGGGAGAGCTCAAGATAATCGCGGAGGGGCTTACGGTTAACGTCAAGGATGACCCCGTCGGTATGAATATCCCCCCGTTCGCCCGCACCTCCATCGGCGCGACCGTGAACAAGGAAAGGAAAATGACAAAAGCCAGCAACAATGAAGCGGTTTTCCCGCGGCGCAATGTTACCGGCTTGTTTTTCAACCTATTTATGTCTTCCATGACAAATCCCCTCCGATTTGTTCCGTTATCATTGTACTTTACAACAATAGGATTTACAATTATATATCGGCATATATAATGGTGTACAAACATAAGGGTACAGGCATTGGCAAGGGGGGATGTACATAATGATGAAGGAATCCGTTAATGAGCATGAATTAATGGCCGCGGCCGAGCAAGGCGATGCCGTCGCGATGCTCCAATGGGGTAATTTTTTAATGTCGCAAAAAAAGACGGACGAAGCCGTCACCTGGTGGGAAAAAGCGGCCGAAGCGGGCCGCGCGGGCGGCGCGTATAATTTAGCGCGGCATTATTCCGGCTTGGATACGGGCAAGGGCGACGCGATCAGGATGCAGGAATGGCTTAATCGGTTGGCTTACGCCCACAACGACGGTTGGGGTATGATACAACTGGGTATCATCATGTGCGGCGGCACCCACCAAATATGGAAGAAGACGATCCCGTCGGACGCGTTTACGGTGCAACGCAATATAGAGGAAGGGCTCCGCTTGATCATACAAGGCGTCAAACGCGCGGAAGCCACGACCAAGGACCTTACGCTGTACGATTACGACGCCGCCGCCGAAGTGGTGCGCGCGTATTCCGGCCCGCTGGGCATCGAGGTATTAAAGCTGGCGTTGGCCTTTAAAACGAAGGCCCGCGGGCTTATCCCCCCGGGCTATACCGCCATGAGCGAAGCGGCGAGCAACGTCATTTCCGATTTACAAAAGGAAATCGCCCACCAACCGGCCACCACGTTACCCGCACGCATCGAGGTCGTGCCGCGTACGGCCTCGGGCGAACCGCACCGCTCCCCAACGCGCGTCATGGCCGCGCCCATGCCCGCGCCGCGCGTACGGAGTGTACCGCGCCATGTGCCGCCCCCCAACGATATCAAAAGACGCGACCCGCGCGCGGGGTTCGGCTTCGGGTTGCAAGTGGTGCTGGCGATCGTGTTTATGGTCGTGATGGGGTGCGTACTGGCGTTGGGTATATTCGATTTCGAAACGGAGTCCTTTGAGGATACCGCCAGGCTGCGCGGGATGCTGTACGGTATATTGGCGATCGCGGCGATCGTCATCGGCGCGGTCAGCATCGTGTACAGGTGGGGCGCGCTGGGGTCGGGTAAGGGAATCGCCGTGCTTGTGGTGCTGGGCGGCGTTTACGCGGCGGCGGTCAACGTGTTCGACGAAATGGCGGGGGAAGTCCTGAGCCGCGCGTTTTGGGAACTCGCCTTCAGCGCGGTGGGCGTCGCCGTCATTACGTGCGTGATCGCGGGCCTTTTAATGTGGACCGTGACGAAGATTTACGATGCCCCCACGGTAACCCGTCCGGGCAAGTTCATTTTATATGTACTGATGGCCGCCATCACATGCGGCGGCATGTTTTATTTGTTGTGGCGCGTCGTACCCGAAAGCATCTTCTTTGAAGTCGTGATTTCGCCCTTTAGGTCGGCGCCGTTTGTGTGGGCCGCTTTACTGCCCGGTTCGCTTTTGATGCGGTGGGCGGAGGATGTATAATCGACCGTTAACCGGGGGATTGGTATTGAATCCAAATTAATTACGGGGAGTTCTTACCTTATCCAAGGACTCCTTTATTTTTTTCTCCACACCGTTTTCGGAGGGCCGGTAATAGATCCGGTCCTTTACTTCGTCCGGCAGGTATTGCTGGCGTACGTAGTGGCCGGGGTAATCGTGGGCGTATTTGTAACCTTCGCCGTGGCCGAGGGTATTGCCGAAGCCGGGATCGCGCAGGTACGGGGGCAAGGATTTGATTTGTATGTTTTCGACGTCGCGCATGGCTTCGACGATGGCGTCGTTGGTTGCGTTTGATTTCGGCGCGCACGCGATGTAAATGACGGCCTGCGCCAAGGGGATGCGCCCTTCCGGCAAGCCGATGAATTCCACGGCGTGCGCCGCCGCCTGCGCCACCAACAGGGCGTGCGGGTCGGCGTTGCCCACGTCCTCCGCGGCGCAGATCACGATGCGCCGCGCGATGAACTTCGGGTCCTCGCCCGCGTAGATCATCCTTGCGAGGTAATACAACGCCGCGTCGGGGTCCGAACCGCGCATACTCTTAATAAAGGCGGAAATCGTGTCGTAGTGGTTGTCGCCGTTCTTGTCAAAGAAAAGCGTCCGCTTCTGTATACAGGCGGACGCAACCTCAAGGTCAATCATGATTTGCCCGTTTGTACCGGGTTCCGTCGTGAGCGCGGCGAGCTCAAGCGCGTTAAACGCGGCGCGGGCGTCGCCGTTGGCGCGGTCGGAAAGGAAATCCAGCGCGTCGTCCGAGGCTTTTATCGGGAGATACCCCAATCCTTTAACCTCGTCGTTTAAAGCGCGTTTGAGCAGGGTAAGGATTTCCCCGCGTGCCAGCGGGAACAGTTCAAATATCATCGAGCGTGAAACTAACGCCTTATTTACCTCGAAATAAGGGTTCTCCGTGGTGGCGCCAATCAAAACGAGCGTGCCGTCCTCCACAAAGGGAAGGAGCGCGTCCTGCTGGGTTTTATTAAAACGGTGGATTTCATCGATGAACAGGATCGTACGCTTGGCGTACAATTCCAGCGCGGCCTTCGCGTCGGATATGGCTTTTTGTATGTCTTTAATCCCCGCGGAGGTTGCGTTTATTTGCGTAAACACGCTCTTGGTCGCGTTGGCGATGATCCGCGCCAGCGTCGTTTTGCCGGTGCCGGGCGGGCCGTATAAAACAAGGCTGGCCAAGCGGTCAGCCTTAATCGCGCGGTACAGGAGCGTATTTTTACCGATAATATGCTTTTGCCCCACCCATCCGTCCAAATCGGACGGGCGCATACGCGCCGCGAGCGGGGCTGTTTTTTTGTGGGTTTCCCGATTGGTTTCAAAGATATCCATACAAGGGTTAGATGTCGTCCAACGCCGCCAGGAACACGATGTCCGCTTCCTCTGTCATTAGGGTAAAGCCAATGTAAATGGCTTCCAGCATCCTGTTTTCTTCGGAGCGCGGTTGGCGTTGGTGCAAGCGGTACCAATCCGCCGCGTTGGGTTCGATGCGCTTTATGATATGGATGCCGAAATCCGTCCGTACCAAGCCGCTGATCCCGCCCATGGCCAAATCCCGCGTACCCTGCTCAAATTCAAGCATCATGTCGCCGCTCGCGAAGGAATAACCCATGGGGAAATCCATGATGCCGGGGTCCTGCGTATAGGTGAACATCAAGTCGTCGAAATCCTCACCCAGCAACGCGCGCGCCAGGATACCGGCGGCGAATTCCTCGGCTTCAGCCTCGGAATCGAATTGGGCGAAATGGGCCAATATATGCTTCGCGCCGAACAACTCGGGGATGACCTCCTCTTCCGGCATATGGGGCGCAAAGGGTAAAAACTCGGCGGGGTTCGCCAGGATAAACGAAACCAGGTTTTCCGTCAGGATTTGGGCTTCGAAGAATTCCGTTAGGTTGCGTTCTTCCCTAAAGCCGTTTGAGGTCATCATCCTTTCGAATTCCTGCCGTCCCAATTGCTCCCTCATGCGTTCGATTTCGCCTTCGATCATCGCGTGGTCAAGGGCCGTCAGTTCGATGCCCAACCGCCGCGCGTAGTCGTTGACGATTATCAGGAACGCCGCCTCACGCACCGCGTTTTCGCGTATGGCGCGGCCGAAGGTAATGCCGGGTTCGTATTCCATCGCGGGGTTGATATCCCATTCGCCGTATTGGATGAAGTATTCCCACTCCATCCGTTCCTCCACGAAGGGTATGTGGAAATACATTTGGCTGACCGTTATGTCGATCCCGTTGACACGCGCCACGACGGGGTCGCTGTTATCCGAACGCCTGCAAGCCGCAAGCAATACCGTAAACAAGATAATCATACATCCGCTTAATAAGAATCGTTTCATGTTCATTCCCTCTCCGTACGTATAATCAAAACATGTACATTCTACACCATATACACAAAGAAGTCCCCGATAATTTGAGGCAAAATTATGTCAATATAAAATCCCTGATACCCATCTGCACCGATACCGTCCCGTTGTATACGTTTGTTTCGACGCGGTAGGCGGCGTCCAGCGTAAATCCCCCCAACGCCGAAACGCCCGCCCGTTCGACGGCTTGTATGTATTTTTGGTTTAACCCGAAGGCAATGCCTTTGATCCGCGTCCCGTTTTCTTTATCGCGGAAGGTAAAGATCAACGTGTTCTTTTCGCTGATATTGCGTACGTTTTCCGCAAACAAGCCGAATGTGGCGAACGTGGGCGCGGCATTTCCCTTGCCGAAGGGAGCCAATAGCTCCAGTTCGCGGGACAATTCCAGCGTGATTTCACGCGCTTCCAGCGTACGGTCGATTTCGTATACGGGCAGGAAGTCTTCGTCGGTTAACGCGCAATCACGGTTCAGAGCTTCGATCAGCGGGGGGATGTTTTCCTCCGTCAGCGTCAAGCCCGCGGCGGCGGCATGTCCGCCAAAACGTATGAGCAAGTGCTGGTTTGCTTGCAAGGCTTCGAACAGGTTATACGCGGGGATCGAACGCCCCGAGCCCTTCATGTGGGTGTCGCCGCGCGTAAGCACGACCGCGGGTCGTCCGGTAGCGTCGCGTACGCGCCCCGCCACGATACCGGCGACGCTTTCGTGGGCCTCGTTATCGACCAGCACCAATACCTTCGGCAACGGTTCGGCCAAGCGGCTTAGAGCGCGGTCCACACATTCCTTGGTTAAATGCTTGCGTTCGTCGTTGAGCCTGACCAGCTCCAGCGCGAGGGAAATCTTATTGTCGATATCATCCGCCAATAACAACTCCACCGAAAGCTCCGCGCTGTCCAGCCGCCCCGTCGCGTTTAAACACGGCCCTAAAATAAAACCGACGCAATGCGCGTCGATATGCTTGTCCAAATAACCCCGTTGCGTGATCAGCGTACCCAATCCGGGGTTGATCGATTTGTTCGCGTTAAGCGCCGCAAGGCCGCGGCATACGATTGTGCGGTTTTCGTCCTGTAACGAAACGATGTCGCAGATGCAGGCTATCGCGGCTAAGGCACACATTTCATTTTCTTCTATGTAGGCTGTGCCGATTTTTTTGCACAACGCGCCCGCCAGCTTGTATACCAAGGCCGCCGCGCAAAGCTCCTTAAACGGGTATGTGCAATCGGGCTGTTTGGGGTCAACCACGGCGACAGCGGCGGGGATTGTTTCCCCCGGCTCGTGATGGTCGATGATCACCGTTTCGATCCCCATTATATTCGCGTGTTCGATTTCATTAAAGGCGGAAATCCCGTTGTCCACGCAAACTAGTAATTGCGTCCCGATTTCGGCCAAATGGTTGACGGCGGTGATGTTCAACCCGTACCCCTCTTCCACACGGTGGGGCATATAATAAGAAACATCCCCCCCCAAGCGGGTGAGTACGCGGTACAAAATCACCGTGCTGACAATGCCGTCCACATCGTAGTCGCCGTATATCACGATTTTTTCATCTTCCGCGATGGCCTTGGCTATGCGGGTGACGGCGGCTTCCGCCCCTTTCATCAGGAACGTGTCATGTTGGGGCGCGCTTTGGGGGTATAAAAAGGCTTGCGCCGTTTTTTTCGTGCGCAAGCCCCGATTGGCCAATACATTCGCGGTGATTTCGGAAACGCCCAAGACGCTTGACATCAAACGGAGATCCGCGTCCGTTTCCATTAACAGCCAATTACCGTTCATAACCGGATGATCTCCCCCGATACCTCACCCGTCGCGTCGTCGATCGTCAACAGGCCATACGAGGGCGGCATATGATCGCGCGGTTCGGCGATACTGCCGGGGTTCATGAAAAAGATATCCCCTTCGGTAAAAATCGCCGCTATATGCGTATGCCCGTACAGGCAAGCTGACGCTTGTTGCGCCCGTGCGTGATTATATAAGGATATAAACCCGCTGTTTAGGTGATGCTTGTTGCCGTGCGTCAAAAGGATTTTACATTTACCAAAGGTGAGCAACCGTTCCCGCGGGGAAAACACCGTATCGTCGCAATTGCCCGCTACGGTGTACAAAGGCAGCTCCGTTTCGTCTTGGTATTTTAATAAATCCCTGTCGTTGTCGCCTAAGTGGATGACGGCCCGCACCTTGCCGGTATAATACGCCAGCAACGCCTTGATGCGGGCATCCTCCCCGTGGGAATCGCTGATGACCAGGATTTTCATTGCCGTTCCCTTACCAGGCGCGCCATTTCGCGCATGGCTTTGCCCCGATGGCTGATGGCGTTTTTTTCCTCCACCGAAAGCATGGCCAGCGTACGGTTACATTCCGGCAAAAAAAATATCGGGTCATACCCGAAGCCGTTCGTGCCCGCGCTTTCCCGCGCGATCCTGCCTTCGAGCGCGGCCGCCGCGGTTAGCGTTTCACCGTTTGGCAGCGCGCACGCCGCAACGCACACGAACCGCGCGGTACGCTTTTCGTCGGGGACGTCCTTCATTAACCCGAGGATGTGCGTATTACGCACCCCGTACGGCGTATCCGCGCCCAGGTACAACGCGGAATCCACGCCGGGCTCGCCGTTTAAATAATCGATTTCCAGGCCCGAATCATCGGCGAGGGTTGCGTATATAAGGCCGCGGGTTTCAGTTCGTGCGCGTAGAAACGCGGCGGTTTCCGCGGCTTTTTGGACCGCGTTTTCCGTAAACGTCTTGCCGTCTTCCCCGGCCGTAAAGGATAATCCTAAATCCGCAAGCGAAAGCACCTTTATCAAGCCGCCGCCGCACGCAAACAAGGCCCCAATTTCACGGGCCTTGCCTGCGTTGTTCGTCGCCAATATGAAAACCACGGAGGGTTATTGCGGTTCGATTAAACCGTATTCCCCGTCCCTGCGTTTATATACAACGTTTACTTCATCGGTTTGCGCGTTGCGGAACACATAGAACCCATGGTTAAGGAGTTCCATTTCCATAACGGCTTCCTGCGCGTCCATCGGCTTAAACGCGAAGCGCTTCGAGCGGGTGATCCTGATCTCCTGCGGCGCGGCTTCGGCTTCGGCTTCGTAGTTGTCGATGTAAAGGACTTCTTCCTTGGTGGCTACGTTGCGGTTGCGGCGGTCGCGCAGACGGGTCTTGTATTTCACCACTTGCCGTTCGAGGATATCCGCGGTGGCGTCCAGGCAGTTGGCTACGTCGGCGTCCGTTACCTCGGCGCGCAATACGCGCTTGTGCATCGGTACGGAGACCTCCATCGTGGTGAGGTGCTTGTTCATGCTAAAGATGACGTGTACTTCGGCATTGTCGGGGAGCAGCTTTTCCAAACGACCCAGCTTCTTGATGGTCCGTTCCTTTACGCCTTCGTTGACGTTCATGTTCCTTCCCGTGAAGACAAAACGCATAAAGATTTCTCCTTTGGAATTAGGGATCAAAAACCCGTATCCGTGATAATTATGTCCAACATTACCATTAAATCGCCGAATGTGAAAGCCCCGCCGGGATTAATCGTCCCCGTGATGAAGCCGATGTCCGCCGCTTTAAGCAGATTTTGGCTGAACACGGGGGAAGTCCGGTCAATACCGATCACCATTTGCGGCGTGGTCATGGGCTCGATGGCGCGGCGCGTACGCAATTCGTAGAAGCGCACCAGTATATCCGTTGCCTGCTCGTAGGTCAGCGCCGCCGGGGCAAGCATACGCGCGCGTTCGAGGCTTTGCCTGTCGGCGGCAGGAAGGTGCGCGCCCATCGTTACGCTGCTTCGGTTATTGGCCAGCGTATGCATGATATTGTTGAACGCGGCGGAACTAACCGCCATACGGGGATTGTACTCATGCATATCCGTAAAAGTCAACCTTGCCGTCACGCGTTGCATGGCGGGGAGGGAGGGATCGTTGGGAAGGTTCGTCTGCGGGACTTCACGGGATACGGCGGCGAACGTGCCGGAACGGAGGGTTGCCATGCGCATCCCCGCCGCGTCCTGCCAATTGCCCGTTTGCGGCGAAGTAAAGAACAGTCCCATGCGTATGATACCGTCGGGCCCGGTCATGTGTTCCGACGGCGCGGTTACTTCGACGGCTCGCGCGAATTCGCTGAGCGTGAGCGTACGCTGCGGGGTAACGGCTGTGACGCTTAAACGTTGCGGCAAGGACGCGAATCGGTTGTTTGGCGGCAGCGCGGGTAAGCCCGAGGCGTCGGTTAAGGTTTGCATCGTGATCCGTATCTCCGAACCCGCGCCCATATTCAACGCCTGCACCGCCGCCGTATTAAACGCGCCCGGCGGGACGGAAACGACCGTATCGCCGAAATCGATGTCCAACGTGATACGCCGTTCGTCAAACGCGCGGAGTATCGTCCAGGGGATGATCAATTCACGGTTGCTTACGGGCCAATCGGGCCTTATCGGATAATCGGACAGGTCAACCGAATAACGGTGGACGCGGCTGTCGATCAAACGGCTGATGAAACGCTGGTCAGCCTGTTGGTCGGGTCTGCCGTCCGCACCCGTCCGATTAGTGCGGAACCGCCATTGGAGTACGCCGTTAACATACGTGATCTCCCAATCGTAATCCGGCAGGGGGAACTGTTCCGGACGGAACGCGCCGTCGAAGTCGTCCGCGCTTGGCGAAGTCGAAAGCTCCATGTATACCCAATCGGACTCCGCCCGCCGCATCGTTTGCGGATTAAAGGGAACCAACGAAGGGATCGTAAACGTAATGGCGTCCAAAAAATCGGAATTGTCCGCCAATTGGATTTCATAGGTGTACGTACGCGCCGCGCCGCGCGTTACGGTCATGATCGTCCTTGCGCGGGCGTAATAACCTCGGTTGTGTATCAACCCTTCAAACCGTACGGCGTAATCGCGTTCGCGCAGGTTGGTGAGGTTAAGCAGTTGGGCCGAACCTCCGACCGCCGTGCCGCCCCCCGCGCGGGGCAACGTGTGCGTCCTGTAATCCGATATCGTGCGCGTAAGTAAAAAGTTGACCGCGTTCGGCTCGATGGGCGCGTATTGGGTGTTGCCCGCCAGGTTAAAGGCGTCCAAGTGCGCGCGGCTTACCAGTCCCAAGCCAGGCGGGAACGGCGCGGTTATATCCCGCGTATGGATTTCGATAGGATTGGACCAACCCGAGTATACATCTTGGGAATTGAACGCCCGTATCCATAAAAAGTGCGCCGTGTCGGGGAATAAATCCTCAATCGTTAGGTGGTGGAAGCGGCTGCCCTGGTGCGTGATGAAGCGTTGCTGGCCGTCGGGGTTTTCCGTACTGTGCCACAACGCTTGCATTTGTTCCCATGTGAGATGCACGAATCCCGTATTATCGGGGTGCGCCAAAATGGATTCGCTCCAACGCAGCTCATAACGGATTTGCGTGCGCGGGTCGGCGTCCTCATCCCCCAGCAACCGCCAGCGTACGCTGACGGAGCTGTCCGTAGCGGGCTGGCCGGGAAAGAGGACGGGTGTCGTGGGTGACGGTATCGACGGGATAAATTCGTCGGGAATGGTTACGATTACATAGGTGGGCGCGAAGGAAAGCAGGGTTTGCCCCGCTTCGGGGGAGGTGTAGGGCTGGAAGAAAACGACGTACGCGGTGTTGGGCACCAACGCGGCGCCTTGCGCGGCGGTTATGGTAAACGTGGAAGTCCCGTCCGCTCGGGGGGTGGGTCTGCCGATGGATGTCCAAATGCTTTCGTTATCCGGCGCAAGCAGCTCGCGGCTGTATTCCTCAAACGCTTCGGCAAGCGTGTCGCCGCGGGTCAGGACTTCGCTGTGCCTTGCCACATGGATGCGGTAATGGTTGTTAAACATATCTTGCACGCGCAGGGGATGCGGCGGGAAGGAAGCGGGGAGGTCGAGGAACGAAAGGATAAGCGGCCAAACGTCGGCCGTGAAGTTCGCGTGGTTCGTCGGGTTACGGAAGAAATTCTGCCCCGATGGCGTTCGGTCAACCAATTGGTTCCACAGGGGGGTGCTGTTTTCCCGAATCATCCGGTTCAATGTCGCCCAATTTTCGACACCGGGTAACAAATCCGCCGTCCTGCCGAAAGCGAGCGACGGATTTGTGTTTGGGTTCCGCACGCCCGCCGACGCGTGCCATCTGTCCCAATCGGGCGCGGAGGTCTGGTTTCCGATCTCCACGAAACGAAGGTCCCAATCCAGCGTAATCTCCGGGGGGGCATTGGGAATATTCGAAGCTACCCCGCGCAGGGGTGGGGCATCAATCATTTCGGGGTTAAGCAATAAGTCGCCGACGGGCGGTATATAAATGACACCAAAGGAAGGGCGGGATATATAGGCACGGGTAGGTTCCCCGCTTGGGTGGTCGCGTACGGCCTCGATACGGATAAAATACACGGAGTTGGGGCTTAGGTTGCGCAACTCCCACATTCCGTTTTCATTCTGCGCCATATATTGGGTAATGCCGCCGGGGAATTGGAGTATGGGGGTATGGTTCCTCCCCGGTGAGTTGATCAAGTCGGGCATTAACCTGCCCAAGGGGTCAAAGCGGTCGATAACGGGAGCGATGAAAGGGGTGCGGGGGTTTTCCCATGCGAGGTTTTCCCAGGAGTCGGACACGAAAATCCTGTAATGCAAATCCATGTCGATTATCTGCGCCTCGCCCGGCCAATCGTACAGGTTGTGGGGGGCTTCGTTTAGCCATCGCCTTTCTTCATCGCTGTATGCTGAACGGGAAAAAGCGCGCCAATATAAGGACAGCGAAGCCGCTCCCCCCGCGGCGATATGCGGGGTTATTTGTTCTATGTTGGGTGTATAGGGAATGAAATCCGCGATGTCCGGGATAAAGTACACAAGGTTCGAGCGCGCGAGCATTTGCCCGGCGGGGTCGAATAAAGCGATGCTGAAAGCCCGCGGTTCCAAGGGGATGATTTGGCCTATATCCCATTCGGTGATGGACTGCGCCTGCTGGCCCGGCAGGATGACCAGCACGTCCCGTGTGAGCGCGGGTGGCGGCGGGTCCGGCGGCACGGGGTGGCGCCATTGCTCGATTTCGATACGGCTTACCACACCGGCGGGGATGCTCGGCCAATGCAGGCGTACATGGTCGGCACCCACGCGCAGTAATTCAAGCTCGGGTACCATCAATACGGGGATTCGGGTTTGGTAAGTGAACATGGGCGCGGAAGCCGTCCCCATCCTGCGCGCCGCGAAGAAGACCTCGGGACGGCCGGGGATGATGTTAAACAACCGCGATTCGCCGCGGGCGGGGCGCCCGGGCGCGATCATGGGTTCTACGCGGACATGATAGCTGCGTCCGATTTGCAATCGGGAATCCGTAAGGGCGTAGCGCAGTCTGCGACCGCCGTCCAAGGGGTCCGTTTCGCTGAACAGCACCAAACGCGGGCCGCCCAATACAGCGTTCGTGACGCTGTCGATGATCGTGATTTCCCACGACGGGAATACGTTCGCGCCTTCCCAAAGGGGGTTGTGCCATTCCACGATGATTTCGTTGACATGGCCTTCGGCTCGTACTTCGATGTCGGACATAAATACGATAGGGATGCTGTTGGGGGCGAGGGGTCCATCGGGTTCCATGATGGAAAGAGCCGTACTCCCCAAATGGCCTGTAGGGTATATGGGGGGATTGGGGGGTGTCCATATGGGAACCCTGTGCGAAGGGTCGATCGTTATTTCATACAGGCTACTGTGTTGGAATTGGCGCGTCGTTTCCCATGCCAGCCTTAACCCGGGGTTTATTTCTTGATTTGAAAGGAAGGGTTGCCCATTCGTGTCCACAAATCCGGGATTACCGCGCTCCAGCGACACCTGCCCGACCGTTCCCGCTTGTGTACGATTAGTAAACGTAAAGAGGTATTGAGATGCGCTGCGCGTCCATGCCGAACCGTGCGTATCGTTCAATTCGGGGGGCATGGGGCCGCCTGTACCCGGCACTTGGTGCCAGCGGGTATCTTCGGGTATCAATCCGTCGGGTTGGTTCCATTCGAAGCGGAGCCTGTATGCATCGCTCCCCCCCGCGGGTATGTTTGCGGGTATGTCCAGGGACATGACCGAGCCGGTATGGATGCGCCGCCCTTGCGCGGGGGGCCATATGGGATTGCCCGCCACGTCCATGATAAAAACGGCGGACAGGATACCGATGATTAATAACCCAATCAAGCATTTTCTTTTCATAATCCGATCCTTCCGTCCAAAGCGGCCAGCATATTAAGGAAATCACCCACGGTAACGGGCGCGGCGGGCTGAAATTCTTCGTTGTTTACGATGCCAATTTCAAACGCGGCGCGCACCGCCTGCGCGTAGCGCGTATCCAGCGTCATGCCCGCGGTGTTTGCGTGGTTGCGTATGATCATGGAGCCGACCCGTGTGTTGGTCTTATTTTCGTACAGGGCCATAACCAGGGCAACGGCCTCCTGTTGCGAAACGAACCCGCTTGCGTTGCGGTTGGCCAAGGTCACGTTCATGTTGGCGGAAACCCATGTCATCGCGTTGGCCGAAGCGGGCGCGCCCGCCAACCGTGCGACGCTCCCTACGATTTCATGGCGCGTCGCGTTGCGGTGGAGGTTAATGTCACCCTGCCCGAACAACCCCGCCAGCCCGAATCGGGCGACCAAGGACGTTATGGCGTCCCCGCGCGGTACATCCTCGATGCCGGGGATATTAATCGCCTGCCCCGAAAAGGCGTACAACCCGGGGGCTTGCGCAATCATCGCAACGCCGTTCGCGTGTTCGATGACGTGCAGGTTTATCCATTCTGTAACCAAGCCGCCGCGAACCTGCGTGAACGCGTTTACGGACAGATTCGGGGCGTTATTTGTCGAGACAATATGAATGGGTGCGTCGAACGCTGTTACAGAGATTTGCTGTGTTGCGATTATGCCGATGTTGTTCGGAACAACGGGGATATCCCGCAGAACCAAGCGGCTGATTTCCGCCGCCACGGCGGCTTCCACCGTAGCCAAATAATCGAGCATCAAGTATTCCCCGCGTTCGGCATCATGGTCGCCGCGTTCGACAAGGTTAAAGATATTTTGCCGTATGACCGGGTCGGCCGCGCGGGTATCGATGATTTGCGTAGCGCGGTTGGTTAGGTTGGTGTCCCAGGTACGGATATTACGGACATTCGTATTCACGCCCACCAAGTCGATCCTCACGTCAACCGCGTCGCCCAAGGGCGGATTGCCGTGCAATTGGCCGGTGACGCTTTGACGCTCCAAGGTGACCCGTACGAAATAATCGTTTACATTAACGTTGCGAGAGGAGACGTTGCGTGCCATGTCCATAATCGCGCGGTTATGCTCTTGGTTTAGGAATCGCGGCGCGAAGAGGATTTCCATGTCGCCGTACGCGGATGATAAACCCTTGCGGTTATCGTTGGCTTCCAAAATACCCGACACAGGCAGGTAATACACGCTCGTCCGCGCGTTCGTATTGTACAGGGGGATGGCCGCGCCGGGCGCGTCGATCAACGCGCGGAACGCGTCGGGGCGGTATACCGCGCGTAACAGTTCGGGGGTGTCGGACGCGACCCAAAACGGCTGCCGTACCTGTTCCATTAATAAACGGCGCAGATGTTCCAGCCAGTTATCGGTTTCGCGTTCCAACCGGAAGCGTTCGTCGTCCCATCCGGTAATGAAGGAGAGGATGTTCGACCATACGGATGTATCGCCCGTTTCGCGGTCGGTAAGCCGTACGCGCATTTGGTAATTGGTACCCGGCGAAAGGTTGCGCAGCATCAAATGGAACCGGCCGCCGATTAAGTTGTTCGGGTTGGTCAGCGACGCGATCGGGACCTGTATGATATCGCCCCATGCTTCGCCGTCCTCGCGGATTTGGTATTCGAACACCAGCGTTTCATTCGGGTCGCGATGGATCGTAAGGAGATCCATCGCGGGGTGCGCCCAACTTACGAGCATTTGCGTTTCGGGTACGAAGCCGGGGCGGTCGCTACCGTCTTCTTCACGCAGATTTTGCGGGGGTTGCACCACGGAGGTCGTGACGCTTTCCTCTACCCAAGGGGAACGGTTTTCCAGGATAATGACGGATTGGTCGGCGGGGTCGGTAAACCGTGCGCGCCGTACGGTTCTTACATAGTAAAAATATAGGCTGTTGGGGCGCAGCGTCCTGTCCGCGAATGATACCCAAACAGGCGGCGGTTCCTCCCGATGGAGGGGATTAAAGGAATAATCGGCGGAAGCCGAGGTTAGGGCTTGCTCTCCGATCGGTTGCCCGGGAAGGAAGATTTGCAAAAAAGGATTGAGGTTTGATTGATTGGTACGCCAACCCACGGCATCCGGACGGGAGGCGATGATTTCCTCCATGGAACGGTCGGTTATGTCATTTATATTAAACACGGTATTCGATACGCGGATGATTTCATATTCGATGGTAACTTCGGCGGGGTCTTCCGACGGTATATTTTGCCAATACAAAAGCACGTCGGTTTGCCCGGGGGGTTCGTGCCGTACCCAATCGGGAGAGGGGGGCACCACTTCGCCGGGGCCCGGTATCTGCGGCGTACCGATGGTGACGTCACCCGCAAGCGCGGTGGGTACGGAGGTGTTGGTTTCGATATGGTCGCCGGGTTCTTCCGGCGGCGACGCACCGGGTAATAAGGCTTCGGCTACCGCCAAGCGTTCGACGTCCGTTTCGGCAAACAGGAAATACCGTTGATTTTCATCTAACCCAAGGATGGTAAAGGCGATATCGACCGATTGCGGCGGCGTGGATGCGATCACCGCCAAGGACGCCGCGCTCGCGCTCCACCCGCCTTGCTGTACCGCGGCGATGTTAAAAGGATTTACCAAGGGAATACCTTCGATACGGAGAACCGTACCCGCACGCAATGCCTTTAATTGATCCTCGTCAAACGTGAACGTACCCAGCGGCGTACCCGGCGCGGCTTGGGAAATGAAGTCGATCGTATTAGCGGCGGGGAAAGCGGTGTCTCCCGTGTTACGGGTATCCTTCACGGCGTTTATCGCGTCCTCGAAGGCACCTACAAACAGGTTAAAAGTCACGATCGGGTCGAATCGGTAATGGTTGGCCATATACGCTTGTAAGCCCTGGGAAGGGACGGTAAAGGAAACGTTCAGCGCAGGCGGCGAAGTGGGGTTGTTTTGGGTTACCGCGGTAAGGTTGCCGGGCGGCGGCGGGTTGATTCGGTCAAAGTCGCTTAACGTAAGTGAGGCGAAGGGGGAAGAGGGCCATTCATCAAAGGGCGGGTAGGTGATCGGCGTACCGTCGCCTGCGACAACGTTCCGATATTGCCGCATGGGCTTGATATTCATGTGGTGGACGGCGGGAAAGCCGAGGAGATTTTGCCAGGTTTCGAAGTTGGGGGGGACGATGCCGGCATTTTGCAGGGTATTGTGCAAAACAGGCATATCGACTTCGATTTCGGCCATGATGATACCGCCGGTGACCGGATGCAGGGCGGCGGGGGATGTTAACGGAATGACTCGGTTGGTCGGGGGCGTACCGGGTTCGGAATTGATTATGTGCACTTCATATGAGACTTCCAATGTACTGGCGGGGTTGCCCGGAGTCGTTTGGGTGATATGCATATGGATATCGATGAACGGAACCATCGCGTCGGAAGCGGGAACCAACCCGCGGAAGAGCCTGTATACGAGGGTGACTTGTTCATAATGCCCTGTATCCGGGGCTTGACGCTGGAACATAGCGAGCAGGTCTTGCTGGCGGCCTACCTGCCAACGCACGGTATAATTGACATCAGCCGCCATGCCGGTGTGGAGCGGGTTTGCCATGCGCCGCGGGATGAATTCGTTTTGGGTAATCGTTAATATATTCGGCGCGCCGACGGTGGGCCGCCGTTCCGGGTTGATGATTACCGTTTGGGAACTGATATGCCCGCCTGACCCCGGGTTGAAGTCGATACGGTACGATCGGTTGCCGCTGCCGAATACGGGGATGCGGATTTCGGTCGATCCCCCGTCGTAGTTCACGACGATGGGCGTGGTGCCGAGGCCCGCTCCCACCGTGGTGTCATAAAACCGATAGCTCCCAATAATACGCGGGTTGGAAATCGCCGCCCTTCCCGGGACGGAAAACCAATGGTATCGGTAAGGCATGATAATGGCGTTGATGATGCCTCCGATGGGTTCGGAGAAGCGGTAATCCAAAAAAGTGAACAGGTTTAATCCGTTGTCCGTATAATGCCCCGCAAAGTTACGCGTTGCGGCAAGTGCGCGGCGGGATTCGCCGTCCATATCCAATGTGACCGTAACCGTTTCGTATACGATGCTGGGCAAAAGGCCGCCGACCATAAACCGGGCGACGGGGTCGCCGTTGGCGGCGGTTAATAATGTCGCGTTCCGCAATTGGATGGCGGCATCCGAAGTCACATCGGAAACACGCGGGAGCGGGGTGCCGGTGGAAAGGGATAATACGGCTCCCGCGGTGTGGCCAATAGTCGTATTATCCGTCACCATATCGGAGAAAGTGGCTTCAATACGGAAGGATTCCGGTGAATCGGGCCCCAGGGATATCCATGAAATAAATTCGCCGTCAAGGTCATGCGAAGCGGCCGCCGCGGTAATCGGCATATCGAACCGTCCCGTAGCTTCGTCGAAGAATCGGGGGAGGCGTACGCGTATGTCCAGGCCGTTATCGCCCCTTGCTGGTGAATCCACATGGGAGGGCGGTGCGGGGCTCGTCATATTAAGGGGATGGGTGAGGAAAGCCGAAGGGGTAATCAAGGCGTTCGGGTTAAAATCAGGTAAGGAGTGTGGCAAATAAGTGGGCGGCGTGGTGGTCGGTGTCCCGCTTTGCACGTTGGGCGCGCGTTCCGCCGCTTCCGCGTAGGGGAATACGTTGACATCCGTCGTCCTAAAACCGGGGAACACCATCAACTTATCGCTTTGGTCGTCTTCATATGAAGGGGCGGAAGGGCCGCGGTCGTTCGCAAGGCGTTGGTGAAAGCCGCCGGCATTGTTGCGGTAAGCGGTACCCCCCGCGGAATCATACCGTTCCAACACAAAATCATATACTTGCCCGAGCGCGAGGCCGCCTTCGATGAAGAACAGGAAGGGTGACGGTATCCCCAGGGAAGCGGGCGTATCCCACATGAAACGCAAGGTAACGTTGGGGTGCACGGGGCATTGGAAGGCCCCGCCTTGCAACGCCGAAACCGCAAAGGGCCCCATGGTGGTACGGTTGGTATATACGTTAATACCCGCTTGGGTCGTCCGCTCGAAAACGTTGTACGTAACGTTTAGGGTAGGCACATTGTCTACGTCGGAAACGCGCTCGACCCATAATTCGATTTTATTACCCAAGCCGTAGTTGTTGATCATAAAGTAACGGAGGACGGACATCTCCCCGACGAACTCGAACTCCGTCGGGAAAGTGAGCAGTATATCCTGCGGGTTGGTCGCCTCGAACTCGAATTCCACGGGGTTATTGCCGAAGCCGCCGATCAAGCGGGCCGATTGCGGCCTTGCGTACGAGGGCCATGCTTCCAACAACCGGATGACCGCGGGCGGGGGTGTCGATGCGGTTACCGTTATCGGTACGGCAGTCGGCATAATGATTCCAAACACCATCACCATCGCCAGCCACAAGGCGACTTTCCTTTTAAGGCCGTGTTGCTTCATATATATAGCCCCCCGATACGGTCATATGTATTGCCTATCATTATATCGGCATTATGCGATCGGGCAATGATAAATAATGTAATCCCTTACCTTCACAATATGACAGAAACCCCGCCGTGTAAACAATATTATAATGGGACAAGCCGCGCGCGGCGCAAACGGGGGGATGGTATATGGGGCACATAAAAATCGCGGAGCGAAATCTCGGGGGAGTCCCCCGAAGCGTAAATAAACGCGATATCGGTACGATGGTGGTGGGCGCACTCGGGTTCTTCATCGGGCGCATCAGCGTCTTCGGGTTTGTGAATCCGCTGGCGTTGCCGTTCCTCGCGGCGTTTATGGGGGCGGGCAAGGCTTTTTACATGACGGCGTTGTTCCTTAGCTTGGGGATGGCGACGCGGTTGGGGGATTTGTTCACCCTGCGCTACCTGCTCGCGGTCGGGCTGATGTGCGGGTATTATTTTATAACGTTGCGTGCGGCGGGGGGGCATAACAAGGGATGGTTAAAATTACCGTACGTGGCGGCGGCGGCAAGCGGGACGGTATTGGTTTCCGGCTTGGTATTCGCCGCGCTTTACGGGATAACAACGTTTTTGGTTTTGGTCACTTTCTTGGAAGCCGTACTCGCCGGGGGGCTGACGCTGGTCGTCAAGCGCGGGCATTATATTTTGACGGGCAAGCGGCGGCGGATGCTTTCGGGTGAGGATATCATCGCCATAACGGTATTGCTGGCGGGGGTGGTCGCGGGCGCGTCGGAGGTCTACGTAGGCGCGATGCCCCTGCGGTTTTTCTTTTGCATTTATATATTATGCTTGGTGGCGTACAAGGGGGGTGCGGGCTTCGCCGCCGCGGCGGGTATGCTGCTGGGCGTTTTTTTGTATTTAGCGGGCCATTGGGAAATCAGTACGGCGGCGGCGTTATCGCTGGCGGGGATGACAGGCGGCTTCGCTAAACGGTGGGGACGCTTGGCGGTTATCGGCGGGATCACGCTCGGCGGGGCAGTCGCATTGCTGATGCTCGCGCAGTCCCTGCTCGCTTATTCGCTGTTGTATTCCGTCATCGCGGGTGGGCTGGCGTTTATGCTCACGCCGCAGGATTTTTATTTCAACGTCGCGTCCGCGATCAGCCCGGTACTCGACAACGCCGACGATTATATGGACAAGATTAAAGAGGAAACCACACGCCGGCTCGACGCTTTTGCGGGGGCGTTCGAAAAGCTGGCCGACACCTTCAGCGGTCTTTCGAAGCCCAAGCACACGCTTAACAAGCACGATATATCCCTCATGGTGGACGAGCTGGCAGCCAAGGCGTGCGGCACCTGCGCCAAGCAAAGCCGCTGCTGGGAGGAAAACCTCTACGCGACCCACCAGCATATCTTCTCCCTATTGAGCGTCTGCGCGGAGAAGGGCGCGGCAACGACGGAGGACATGGACAAATCCTTCCGCAAGCAATGCCACGCCCCCGAAAAATGGCTGCAAGAGCTTAACGCCATCTTCGGCCTGTACCGAAACAACCTGCGCTGGCATAATCGCATCGCCGAGAGCCGCGAGCTTGTGAGCCAGCAATTGCACGGCGTAGCGGGGATCGTCAAATGCCTGTCCGACGAAATCGATATTTCGCTCAAATTCCACGAGGGCTTGGAAGAGGAAATGATCCTCGCCCTGCTTAAAAATAAAATCGACGTAAACAGCGTAATCGTGCTGGAAAATAAGCAAGGCCGTTACCGCGTATCGGTCAACCACCGTTCCTGTTTCAACAAGAATACGTGCGGGGAGGAAATCTTGCCCGTTTTAAACAACGTTTTAAAAAGAAGGATGCGCATGGAAAGCACGAACACCGGAAATCGCGCCTGCGCATGTAAAAAACGCGGCGACACCTGTACCGCGCGTTTTATCGAGGACCAAAGCCTCCGCATGACCGCGGGTACGGCACACCGCGCCAAATCCAGCCGCGGCTCCGGTGACAGCTATTCCTTCATGGAATTAAAGAACGGCTCCTGCCTGATGGCCCTTTCCGACGGCATGGGCTCCGGCGAACGCGCCAAGCGCGAATCCGAAGCCACCGTGGGCTTGCTCGAGGACTTCATCGAAAGCGGCTTCGACAAAGAGTTGGCCGTGCGGATGATCAATTCCGTGCTTGTTTTAAAATCGAACGAGGAATCCTTCGCCACGCTGGATATCTGCTCCGTGGACCTTTACACCGGCGACGCGGAATTCATTAAGATCGGCGCGGCTTCGACGTTCATCCTGCGAAGCGGAAAGGTCCGCGTCATACGCTCGTCCTCCCTCCCCATCGGTATGCTCAACGACGTGGACCTCGAGGTCACGCGGCATACCCTATCGCATGACGACGTTGTGCTGATGGTGACCGACGGCGTCACCCCCGATACCGAAAGGGAACGATGGCTCGCCGAAACCTTGGGCAAATGCCGCTACCGCAACCCCCAAGATATCGCGGATCATATCCTGGCCGAAGCGGAAAAATCCGCCGGAAAAAACAAGGATGACATGACCGTACTTGCCGCGCGGGTATGGGAAAGGGTGTGACATATGTCCTATTGTGGCAAGCCAAACCGTGATAGACTCAGCGTAAAATCGCATTTACCATTATCATCAAAAACAAATCGGAGGGATTTTCATGAGCGCAAGCATCATACGCGACCCGTCCTTGGCGGCGGCGGGCAACAGGAAGATCGAATGGGTGAAGGAGTACATGCCCGTACTGTCCCAAATCGAGGAGCGTTTCAAAAGGGAGCAGCCCTTCAAGGGGATGCGCATTTCCGTATGCGTCCACCTTGAGGCGAAAACGGCGTACTTAGGCAAGGTGCTGGCCTCGGGCGGTGCGGACGTGGCCGTAACGGGTTCCAATTCGCTCAGCACCAAGGACGACGTGTGTGCGGGTTTGGCTTCCCAAGGCTACAAGGTATACGCCTGGCACGGCGCAACCGAGGAGGAATACTGGGAGCATCTGCGCAAAACCCTCGAGTTTAAACCCCACATCGTCATCGATGACGGCGGCGACTTCATGCAGCTCCTCCACGGCGATTATGCCGAATACGCCGAAAACCTGATCGGCGGTTGCGAGGAAACGACCACAGGCATCAACCGCCTCAAGGCACGCGTCCGCGAAGGCACGCTTAAAATCCCCATGATGGCCGTCAACGATGCCGATTCAAAACACCTCTTCGACAACGTACACGGCACGGGCCAATCCGTATGGGATTCCATTATGTACACGACCAACGTGATGCTTACGGGCCGCGACGTGGTGGTCGCCGGTTACGGCTTCTGCGGTAAAGGCGTGGCTATGCGGGCCAAGGGCCTGGGCGCACGCGTGATCGTGACCGAAATCAACCCCTGGCGTGCCATGGAAGCCGTCATGGACGGCTTCACCGTCATGAAAATGGACGATGCTGCCCGCATCGGCGAATTCTTCGTAACGGTCACCGGTTGCAACGACGTAATCACCCGCCGCCACTTTGAAGTGATGAAGCACAATGCTTTCCTTGCGAATGCGGGCCACTTCGACGTAGAGGTAAACCTCGTCGAACTCGGCAAAATGGCGACCAAAAAAGAAGAGCGCCGCCCCTTCATCGAAGGCTACTACCTGCCCGACGGGCGCATCCTCAACGTCCTGGCTGAAGGTAAGCTCGTCAACATTGTAGCCGGAAACGGCCACCCCGCCGATATCATGGATATGTCCTTCGCCTTGCAAGCCATGGGTGCGGAGTACCTCGCCAAAAACGGCAAGGGCCTCAAACCCGACTTGTACCGGATTCCGGTCGAAGTTGACCGCGAAATCGCCCTCATGAAATCGAAAGCCATGGGCTTGGGGCTTGACGTGCTGACCCCCGAGCAGGATAAATACTTTAACGGGTACTATTAAAAGTCGGAACTATAGCAAACACGAACTCCTCAAGCGGAATGTGTATGTTACAAAAGTATATACGGTGACCGGATTAACCCCCGTCACCGTTTTTTTTATCCCGAATTCATTCCTTACCCCATCTCTTCGTTAAAATATATGTTTAAATACGCAAGCATAGCGCAAATCCTGTATAATAACTTAGATAATATTTGTTGAATAAGCGAGGTGATTTATTTGACAGCGGGACATAGGGCATATTGCAACCTTTCCATACCGGACGAAACCCTCCTCGACCTTTCCCATTACCGTAAATCGCTCAACCGGGGTGCGGGGGCAAGCCGCCCAAAGCGCGTATACACATCCCCTCGTGGGGAGGTTTATTTTAAATTTGATTTAACTAATAATGAAATATGCGCGGAGTTGTTCGCGTACGCATTGGCTATACAGTTGGATATCCCGGTGGCGGAAACGAAGTTGGCGCGTTCGGATATGTTGATGGGTGTCGCCAGTTATGATGTGGGGGTTTATACGGAACCGCAGGATAAGGTGAGTTATTCGGTCAAAGATTTTATATCGTTGAATGGGTTTGTTCAAATGTGCCTGTTCGACTACTTGATTATGAATGAGGACCGCCACGCGGGAAATTGGGGGATAACGGATGGATGCGTTGCGTCGTTGTTCGACCACAATTATGCTTTCGGCGGAGATGAGGTTATTAACGACATCGATTATTTCATGCGTAGGGTTACCACGCCTTTTTATGTTACGGATGAAAATAAACAACGTCATGATACCTTGTTAAAATATTTCGTGAAGTATCACAACGATGAAGTCAACGATTTTATACAGCGATTATCCTCCGTAACACAAATCCGAAATCCGTTATGGGAAGAACACTTCCCGCAGGATTGCGCACGGTTGAACGTTCTTTTAAAATCACGTATCGCGTATATGACCGGAAAGGCGGGTGAATACCGTGCAAGACAAATTGATGATAATGAATTTTAATAACGAATGTGTAGGTAATGTGCAACGCACGAAAGATGTGTTTATACAAAACCTAAACGGCGAAGTGACGGAACACCGCATCCTGCCACCCATTTTATGCGGCATCGCACCCGAACCCACACAGTTTCCGGCGGCGAACGACGTGTTGGAATATTACGGTATGACCCGCATGGATGTATGGACATACCTCGCACGCAGCAACGGGTTAAAGAGCAGCCGCGATGTATGGTTCATGGCGGAACCCGTGGGGGAGGTATGGATTCCGCTCATCCGCGGGATGCAAAGTAAAAACGGGTATGCGGCGTTGTTCAAACCCGGCGACAAAGTGGAAGTGCTGATGAACGGCAAAGCGTATATCAACCGCCACACGATTGACATCTTCCCGCCCTGTATAAAACCGTACCTCAAACGCGAGGAAGGTACGCGCTTCAGCACGGTAAAAGGGTATGTAAGGGATTTATCCGACCTAAGCGCAACGCGTGGGTTGATTGGACGGATTGTATTGGATTTTATAAAATAAATGAACGTAAAAAATTTCGCAAAAAATTTGCCCCCGATTTGTCCCCGAACATGTACATTAAACTTGGCTTGTGATATAGTTAAATGTAGGATGAAAGTTCTTCGCGGGTGTAGTTCAATGGCAGAACACGAGCTTCCCAAGCTCGATACGAGGGTTCGATTCCCTTCACCCGCTGGTCGAAGATCGCTGCTTTGAAAAAGAGCTGGTGGTATGTTATGCGTATCCGCGCCTATGTCATAAAGTCCTTTTTGGTTCTGCTCGATTGCCTCTTTTGCTGGGTCAGCTGGATGGCGGCCGTGTTCGCCACGACCTACCTCTTCACGCGGGATCCCCTTTTTTATGTGCATCCCACGGTGGAACTTTCCCTGATCGATATCGTAAACGTCAACGCCTGGGTGATGGCATTGGCCGTCATTATCTTCTATACCTTGTGCGGCGTATATAAGACATTGTGGCAGCACCCCGGCGTCGGCACGATGATCCGTATCGTTACCGCGGTCTTCTTCGTTTCCCTCGCGTTTTATTTTACCATATTCATTCGCTATGGCGTGTGGCCCAATCCGGGGCTCGGTGTCATGGCGTTTTATTTTTTACTGACACTCAGCCTTGTCCCCCGCATAACCCCCAAGGTGTGGGAAATCATACGAATGTATTTGGGACGCTTTGCGAAGCTGCCGCCCAATTTAACGGAAGAACCCGTACAAACCTTAATCATCGGCGCGGGCGAAACCGCTGCCAACCTGTTGCTTAACCCCAGCCGCCAAGGTTCGCGCCCCCGCCGCATCATAGGCGTGCTGGACAAGGACCCGCGCAAGCACGGCTATACCCTGCACGGCGTACCGATTTTGGGCGGCGACGACAAAATTCCCCAACTCGTGAAGGAACGCGACGTATCCGAAATCATCGTCGCCGTGCCTTCCATGGCGAACGACGACTTGCGTCGTATCGTACGCCTGACGCCCATCAAACGCTGCAAGGTACGGCTCTTGGCGGGTATTTCCGACAATCAATCGGCTTCCGCCCTGCGCGAGCTTAATATCACCGACCTCCTGGGTCGTTCGGAGGTCTTGCTGAACGAAACCCCGCTCAACGCGTGGCTTGCCGACAAGACCGTAATGGTGACCGGCGGCGGCGGTTCCATCGGGTCGGAAATTTGCCGCCAGCTTCTAAACCTTAACGTAAAGAAAATCGTCGTCTTTGATATTTCCGAAAACAACGCCCACAATTTAAAGGAAGAACTAAAGGTCCTGTTCGGTGCGATGGGACGTTACCGCGTAGCCATCCGCATCGGCTCCGTACAGGATACCCAACGGCTCGATGCCGTTTTCTCCGAATTCCGGCCCGCCATCGTATTCCATGCCGCCGCGTACAAGCACGTCCCCCTTATGGAAGAATGTCCCCGCCTCGCGCTCGATAACAACATACTCGGTACCTTCCGCACGGCGCAAGCCGCCATCCGCCACAAAGTCGAGCGGTTCGTCATGATATCGACGGACAAAGCCGTTAACCCCACCAACGTGATGGGCGCGTCCAAACGCCTGGCCGAGCTTATCACCCTTGGGCTCAACACCGCGCAGGTGACCGAATTCGTGTGCGTCCGCTTCGGCAACGTGCTCGAATCCAACGGCTCTGTCATCCCCATTTTCCGCCGCCAAATCGAAGCGGGCGGCCCCGTCACCGTCATGCACCCCAACATCATCCGTTACTTCATGACCATCCCCGAAGCCGCCAAACTCGTGCTGGAAGCCGGCTCCATGGCCAAAGGCGGCGAAATCTTCATCCTCGATATGGGTGAACAAATTAAGATCGCCGACCTCGCCGAAAACATGATCCGTATGTCCGGCCTTACCCCGGGCGTGGATATCCAAATCGAATATACCGGCTTGCGCCCGGGGGAAAAATTATATGAGGAACTGCTCCTTTCCGAAGAAGGATTGACCGCCACACTCAACAACCGGATCCACGTAGCCAAGCCCGAAACGATGCCGCAGTTAAATCAATTGCTCCAATTATTGGAAGCCGGATTGCCCGACAAAGGGGATGCGCAGGGGCTGTTGATGCAGTATGTGCCGGAGTACAAGCCGATGGATGAAGAGGATAGAGAAAATGAAGCCGGATGACTTATACAAATGCAATCCATTGTAAAAACTGTCCTAATCATCGGCCAAGGCAGTTATATCGGTACGCGCTTCGCGTCTTATGCCGCCGACCGTTTTAACACCGTAACCGTTGATGCCCGCGAAAACCGCTGGCAAGCGGCGGATATGTCCGCGTTCGATACAGTCCTTCACGTCGCGGGCATCGCCCACGAAAAACAAAAAAAAGACATGAAAGCCCTCTATTACCAAATCAACTGCGATTTAACCGTCGAAGCGGCAAAGAAAGCGAAAGCAAGCGGTGTCAAGCAATTCATCTTCCTAAGCAGTATGTCCGTACTCAACGACGACCCCCGCGACTTCTACGGCGGAAGCAAACGCAAAGCCGAACAGGAATTGCAAAAATTATCCTCCCCCGACTTTCATATCTGTATCGTCAGGCCGCCCATGGTATACGGCCCGGGGTGCAGGGGCAACTTCCCGCGGCTGGTGCGGTTAGCCAAGCGCGTCCCTATCTTCCCAAACGTCCCCAACCGCCGCAGCATGATCTACATCGATAACCTATGCGAATTTCTGTGCCAAGCAATCGATAAAACCGTCTGCGGTATATTCCAACCGCAAAACACAGAATATATAAATACCACGCACCTTGTACAATTCATTGCCGCGTGTTTTAACAAAAAAATACGCACAACCCGCTTCTTTAATCCATTCATACATTTATTGATAAAACGCGTTCCTTCATTGCATAAGCTATTCGGCTCCCTAACGTACGGGCATACCGGGGACGAAGCGGAATATAATGTAACCGACTACGAAGAAAGCGTTAGGGCATCCGTATGTACATCCACATAAAACGCATGATAGATCTTTTATTCATCCTGCTGTTCGCGCCGTTGTGGATACCCCTCATGGCGGTCATCGCATTGTGTGTAAAGTTGTCCTCCCCCGGTCCCATCCTCTTCAAGCAAAAACGGTACGGTAAAAACCTCCGTTTCTTCCAAATCTACAAATTCCGCAGTATGTACACAAACGCCCCTAAAGACGTACCCACCCACTTGTTACAAAACCCCCGCGCGTTGATTACCCCCGTGGGGCGTTTCCTGCGCAAGTCGAGCCTGGACGAGCTTCCCCAAATCCTTAACATAATCAAGGGTGACCTTACCTTAATTGGTCCCCGTCCCGCACTATGGAACCAGGACGACCTCATCGCCGAACGGGAAAAATACGGTGCCAACGCCATCCAAGTGGGATTGACCGGCCTCGCCCAAGTCAGCGGCCGCGACGAGCTGCCCATCCCCCAAAAGGCCGCATTGGACGGGGAATACGCGAAGGATATGGGCTTCCTATTAGATATAAAAATATTGTTTTATACAGTCTTCGGTGTGTTGGCGGGCAAAGGGGTAAAGGATTAATTAAATTATTAAGTTGTAGCGAAATAATCATGTAAAGGGGATTCGCCGCGGGTATACTGTGCGTACACTCACCCGGGAGGAGTGAACCATGCGGGATATCTCCGTCTTGACCGCCGCGCTGGAAATCGTGGAACAACGTTTGCGCGAGCCGATGAACGCCGCCGACTTAGCCGCGGCCTGTTATTTATCGTATTCGGGTTTGCAAAAGCTGTTCGGCTATGCCTTCGGCTGCTCGGTGAGCGTATACATCACCAAGCGCAGGCTGAGCCTTGCCTCGCGGGCGTTATTGGAAAGCGGCGCAAGCGTTACGAACATCGCGTACGATTACCAATATGGTTCACCGGAAGCCTTCTCGCGCGCCTTTAAGCGGTTTTGGGGCATATCGCCGGATAAATTCCGCAGGACGCGGCGGTTTACGGAGCTTCAACCCAAATTTATCATCGAAAGGGATCAAGGAGGATTTGATATGTTAAAAAGGAAACCATTGGACGTAAGCGAGCTTTACGACGAATTAAAAAAACTGGGCGGTACGTATGTACTAAGCGTCGATATCGCGGGTTTTGAAAAGGTAAATAAAAATTACGGTTATGCCGCGGGGGACGCGGTAATTGCGGAAACCTTCGCGCGGGTGGAACGGGAACTGGGCGAGGATATGCTCCTGTTCCGTATCGGCGGGGACGAATTCGCCGCGGTTACGCGCTTCGAAGCCCTTGCGGACGCGGAAGCCCTCGCGCGCAAGATCACGGGGATGAACGGCACATGCGTACCGTTCGAAGCGCACGAAATCCCCCTTTCGCTGCGTATCGGCATCTGCCAAATCCCCACGGGCGGCTTAAGCTACCAAAAGGCGTTGAACATCCTTGCCGAATCGGTGGAGAAAACGCGCTGCGGCGGTGATTTGGTGGCGGTGTTATAACCCTTCCGCCGATTACAACGCCTCAAGCAACGCCAATATAAACTTCCACACCCGCTGCGCCGAAGAAATCGACAGCCGTTCGTCGGGCGTATGCAAGTCGAAGGTATCCGGCCCCAGGGAAACGATGTCCAAGCCCGGCAGCTTTTCAGCCAAAATACCGCATTCAAGGCCCGCGTGGAGCGCGGTGACGACGGGTTCCGTGTTGTTAAGACGTTCGTAGGTTTCCACTACGGTCTTAAGCAACCGCGACTCGGGGTTATACGCCCACGCGGGGCTGCGTTCGATAAAGCGCGTTTCCGCGCCCGTGCGGGCCGCCAGCTCACGGATTTGCCGTTCCATACCGGCCAAATATTCCTTGGACGCCCCGCGCGGGAAGCACGAAATCCGCACATGGTTTTCCGCGGTTTCCACTACCCCAACGTTACACGACGCGGCTACGAGGTTGGGTATTTCGTCGCTCATGACTTGCACACCGTTGGGCAAAAGCAACAGCGACGTGATGACCTTGTCCGAGCAGTCTTGGGAGAAAACGCACTCCGGCGGGTCCGTAGGCACACAGGTTATCGCAAGCCCGGGGTCGGCGTCCTTGTACATTCCGCCGAAGGAACGCGCGTATTCTTCAACACAAGCCGCGATTTTACCCGCGTGTCCGGCGCTGACAACAAAATCCGCTGCCGCTTCCCGGGGGATGGCGTTGAGCTTCATCCCCCCTTTTATTTCCGCCAAGCGTATACCACAATCCTTTTCCAACGCCGTCAGCACGCAACCTAATATAACGTTGGCGTTCCCGCGGCCCTTGTTAATGTCCGCGCCGGAATGACCGCCGTGTAATCCTTTGACCGTTAAAGTAAACGCGGAGGGCGATTGAAGGGGGGGCATCCCCTCTGTGCCTTCATTCGTCTCGTTTAAGGGTTGCTTTGAGGAACCCTCCCCATCGATTATTTGCCGCGTTAGCGGAAGGTTATATTCCACCGTAACCCCTGCCGCGCACCCGATGGTGATGATATTTTCCTCGCTTGAATCCAAATTGATCATGCGCGTGGCGGTAAGCAGCGAAGCATCCAATCCCTCCGCGCCCGCCATGCCGACTTCTTCTTCCACGGTAAGGATCATTTCAAGCGCGGGGTGGGGGAGGCTTTTATCTTCCAGCAAAGCCATGCAAATAGCTACCGCCGTGCCGTTGTCCGCGCCGAGGGTCGTGCCTTTTGCCTTCACGAAGTCACCGTTAATATATAATTGAAGCGGGTCTTTCATAAAATCGTGTTCCGTGCCCGCGTTTTTTTCACACACCATGTCGAGGTGGCCTTGGAGGATAATCGAAGGTTTGTCCTCATAACCGGCGGATGCGGGTTTATAAATGATAACGTTCATTAATCCGTCCTGCACCACTTCATAACCCAAACCGCGGGCGAAGGCCGTTACGTAATCGCTAACGGTTTTTTCATTGCCCGAGCCCCGCGGGATTTGGCTGATAGCCTCAAAATGCTTGAAAAATGCCTTAGGTTCCAACGCGGAAAGTACCATGGGGGTAACTCCTCTCGTATCATGTACACATTTTGCGTACGAATTCATCCGTTTCATGCTACATCAAGGATAACGGGTTTGGCAAGTTATGGGGCATCCATTGTGCCCGGAAACGTCATGGACTCTACACCGTTTATGTTATATACTACCGCTTCGGCGGGGACGTCCCGCTAAGACAAAAAACATATTTACAGGAGGCTTTACATGGCTTTATTTATCGTAGGAACAAGCGTGTTTTCCTTGGCGGTTATCGGTTTGGTCATTATCCTGGCGTTATGGACGTTCAATGATGCGAAGGTAAGAAGCTGCCAACCCCCCGTATTGTGGGTTTTATTGGTTATGCTCGTGTTCCCCGTCGGGATCATCCTCTACCTGCTGATAGGCCGGACAAAGAAAGGCATAACGAACGGTAACCGCTTCAAAATACCGGCTGTCGTTATGTCCGTCATTTTCTTTTTATCGGCTGTGTTGTTCGTCATGGGGATCATCCATTTTGTCCAAAGTGATTTTTCCGGCCTTTCCTCCGGACGGAACGGTACATTTATAAGCAGCAGCAACTCCATTAACAACCGCGAATGGAACTTTCGGGCAAGGAGCGTTAACGGGTGGGTGTACCGAACCCTTGACCTTAACGCGCGGCAATTGAACGCCTTCCACGTATCCGGTTACAGTAACGGCAATGTAAGCCTAAGGCTCGAACAAGGGGAGCGGATGGAAGCAATCGATATAACCGGCAGCTTCCATTCATCCATCGATATGAGCGCCTTCGAACCGGGCAGGATAAGGGTGACGCTGGAATTCGATAACGCCCACGATGTGGATATCATCGTACGATGGCGGTAAAAATATACGCGGAGAATTAAAAAATATAATGGACGGCGGTCGGGTTTTTACGGCTGCCGTTTTTATTTCAACAAGAATAACATGGATGGGGCATTTTGTATTATAATAAGTTCGTGATAAAATAAAGTGCGTGGTGCTTTCAATCAACAATTGGGGTGATGTTGTTATGAAATGTATGTATAAAACTGTTGCTATCATTTTTTGCATCACGTTGATAACCCTATTTTCAAGTTGCCATCGCAACGCGCAAGACGAATGTCACCTGTGCGCAATGATTGACATAGACAATGCGGTCTTATTTATGTTTTCAAATGATTCATTCCCCGAAACGATTTCATATACCACCGATTACAAAATATATGAATTCGGCGTTGAGGAGATAACCGCAACAATGGTGCTGGTGACGGATGAACCTGATCATTGGATAAGTCACGGTTATACGTTTTCCCTTGTTAAGAAGGGAACAAACGGATGGCATTATTATCCCATTACGGATGGAGCGATGCTATTTCCTTTGGTGGAGCCTCCCCATCATCCGTTTCAACATACGTTGGATACGGATGGGCTTGCGATAATAAACGGTTTCCTGCCCGGAACATATCGCCTCGTTAAAAACGCGGCAATCGTAAAGTCATGCCCCGAATTCCCCGAGCGCGACCGTGAAACCGTATGGGCCGGTACGATATGGGCGGAGTTTGAAGTACGGGAACCATAAAAATCCGGCAACGTAAACGCCTTCCCATCGTGGGGAGGCTTTTTTAGTTGAATTTTAATTTTATTTGACATCCAAAAAAATATATGCTTTAATGCACGCTGTTTAGTGGTTCTTGACTTTATGTTTAGTAAGGCAAAACCGCGCGCGGGTGAAGGAGGGTTCCATGCAAATCGGCGACAAGCTCAAGCGTCTGCGCTTACGTACCCACCTCACGCAGGAGGAACTGGCCATCAGGTGCGACCTTTCGAAGGGTTTTATTTCGCAGATAGAACGCGACCAATCCTCCCCCTCGATTGCTACGCTGGTGGATATCCTAGAATGTATGGGCACCACTCCCGCGGAATTCTTCCGCGAAACGACCGCCGAACCCACCGTACGCTACAAGCAAGAGGACGCCTACACCGTGGACGACGAGGAATTGAAGCACCGCATTACGTGGATCATCCCCGACGCGCAAAAGAACGACATGGAGCCGATTCTGCTCACCCTCTTTCCCGGCGGGCGTACACAGGAATATGCCCCCCACGCGGGTGAAGTGTTCGGCTATGTGCTTTCCGGCGGCGCAACCCTTCACAGAGGCAAGTTAAATTGGAAAATCAAAAAGGGCGACAGCATCTACTACCACGCCACACAGCCCTATTACCTCGAAAACCACACCACGCACGAAACTTCAATAATATGGGTAAGCAGCCCGCCAAGTTTTTAAAATGCGGGATTCTGAATTCCGTATTCTGAACTGACAAAGAGGTGGTTAGTATGAACCGCATCATTGACCTTGTCGATGTTTCCATGACCTACGGTAAGCAAACCGTGCTTAACCATGTGGATTTGTACATAAACCAAAACGAATTCCTTACGTTGCTGGGCCCCAGCGGCTGCGGAAAGACCACAACCCTGCGCATCATCGGCGGCTTCGAGCAGCCGACCACGGGCGACGTGCTGTTTAACGGCACGTCTATTTTGCATACGCCGCCGCACAAAAGGCCCCTCAATACGATCTTTCAGCGGTACGCGCTGTTCCCGCATTTGGACGTGGCGGGCAACGTCGCGTTCGGTTTAAAAATCAAAAAAAAGCCCCGTGAGGTTATCAATAAAAAAATTGCCGACATGCTGCGGCTCGTCAACCTCGAGGGGTATGAAAGCCGCAGTACCCTTTCCCTTTCGGGTGGCCAGCAGCAGCGTGTAGCCATCGCCCGCGCCTTGGCAAACGAACCGCAGGTGCTTTTGTTGGACGAGCCGTTGGGCGCGCTGGATTTGCAACTGCGTAAGGAAATGCAAGTCGAGCTTAAAAACATGCAGCGCGAATTGGGCATAACCTTCGTTTTCGTCACTCACGACCAAGAGGAAGCCCTCACCATGTCGGACACGATCGCCGTCATGAACGAAGGACGCATCCTACAAATCGGCAAACCCGAAGATATCTATAACGAACCGAAGAACGCCTTCGTCGCGCGGTTTATCGGCGAAAGCAACATACTCGAAGGCATCATGCGGGAGGACTTCCGCGTGTCCTTTGCGAACGCGGAGTTCGCGTGTATCGACAAAGGCTTCGCGCAGAACGAAGCCGTTGATATCGTCGTACGCCCCGAGGATGTACGCATCTGCGCACAAAACGAAGGACGCGTAAAAGGCCGTGTCACGCAGGTTATCTTCAAAGGCGTACACTACGAAATGCACGTTGAAGCGCAAGGCTTCCTGTGGAAGATACACTCCACCGTACAAGCCCCCGCGGGCGAAGAAGTGGGGCTCGATATAGCACCGGATCTAATCCATGTCATGAAAAAGGAAAACGGAAAACGAAATACGGAATCCGGTATAAAAGGCGCGGAGGGTTCGGCGAGTTGAAGCGGCTGTTCGCCTATCCCTATATTTTATGGATGGGGATATTCATTGTCGTGCCGCTTTTGCTGGTGGTGTATTACAGCGTTACGGCCACGGGGCCGGACGGCAATACTATATTTACGTTTGACCATTTCCGCCGTTTCTTCGCGCCCATTACCCCGGGGATGGACCAACCCCTGCGTGAGCGGATATTCGTAAGCGTGGCGTTGCGCAGTATTCGGCTGGCGTTGCAAAGCACGGGGATTTGCCTTTTGCTGGGTTATCCCGTCGCGTACATCATGACCCGCAAGGAATACAGCGAAAAGTCCGTTCTGCTTTTTATGCTGCTCGTACCCATGTGGATGAACTTTTTGCTGCGCACCTACGCGTGGCTTACGATATTGGAACGCAACGGCTTGGTTAACCAGCTCCTTTCTCGTATGGGCTTGCCCATGATCGATATCCTGTACACCGATGCCGCCGTACTGCTGGGCATGGTGTATAACTTCCTGCCGTTTATGATCCTTCCTATTTATACGTCGCTCAAAAAGATGGACCCCCGCTTGATCGAAGCCGCGCAGGACTTGGGCGCGGGCGGGGTGTCGGTGTTCGCGCGCGTGGTGTTCCCATTGAGCCTGCCGGGGGTTATCTCCGGCATTACGATGGTCTTTATGCCGGGGGCGGCGACCTTCATTATCTCCAATTTGTTGGGCGGACAGCAATACTTTCTGTTGGGCAACCTGGTGGAAATGCAATTCCTCAATGTGGGGGATTGGCATTTCGGCTCGGCCATTGCCGTAATCATGATGCTGTTGATGGTGGCGAGCATGGTCATCCTTTCTTTATTCGATAAAGGCGAAAACCAAGGAAGGAGTACGATCATATGAGCCTGCACAAAGCCGTAAAGAAGCTCTACCTCGGGCTTATCCTCTTCTTCCTGTACGCGCCTATATTGGTTTTGATGGTCTTTTCGTTTAACGCCTCCCGTTCGCGCGCCAATTGGGAAGGCTTTACGCTGGATTGGTACCGCGTACTTTTTAACGACCCGCAAATCGCGCTTGCGCTGCGCAATACGCTGTTAATCGGTGTATTCTCCACGGTAATCGCCACGGCGATCGGTACCCTTGCCGCCGTGGGCATCGATAAAATGAAACGCCGCCCAAAGGCCGTGGTAATGGGCATTAGCCGCATCCCCGTCATGATGCCGGACATCGTAACGGGCTTGAGCCTGATGGTTTTATACCTCTTCGTAATCCGTACGCTGGGTATCGGGCGCATGGGCTTTACCACGCTGTTGCTTTCGCACGTAATGTTTAACGTGCCGTATGTGATCCTTTCGGTTATACCCAAGCTGCGCCAAATCGATGCCAACCTCTACGAAGCCGCCCTCGACCTCGGCGCGACACCCCTGCGCGCGTTCGTGCAGGTTATATTGCCGGAGATATGGCCGGGGGTGGTCACGGGTGCGATGCTGGCGTTTACGCTTTCGATAGATGATTTTATGGTCAGCTTCTTTACGACGGGCGCGGGCGTGCAGAATTTGTCGATCCTCATCTTCTCGATGGCGCGGCGCGGCGTACAGCCGCAAATCAACGCGCTCTCTACGCTTATGTTCCTGGTGATCTTGGCAATGCTCTTCCTTATCCATAAACGTGACCAACGGCAGGCAAGGAAAGCGAAATTGCATGGATAAAAGAAAGGACGGGAAAAACATGAAAAAAATCGTACTCCTCGCGGTGCTTGCGGCAATCGCCCTAACGGCGTTCGCCTCATGCGGGAACCGCAACCAAGTCACCCTGCGCGTATTCAATTGGGGCGAATACAACCACCCCGATATCCCGCGCCTGTTCGAAGAAGAAACGGGTATCGCCGTCTTTTTGGACACCTTCGTCACCAACCAAGCCATGTACTCCCGCATCGTGGACCAAGGCGCGGAATTCGACGTGCTGTTCCCTTCCGATTATATGATCGAGCGGCTCATCCTTGAAGGGCGGCTCGCGCCCCTTAACTTCGATAATATCCCCAACGCGCGGTACCTGCACCACTACTTCTTCGATTTACCCTACGACCCCGAAGGACGCTACTCCATGCCGTACATGTGGGGGATGTTCGGGATTTTGTACAACACCACAATGGTGGATGAACCCGTATATTCGTGGGAAATCCTGTGGAACGAGCAATACGCCCGCCAAATCTATATGTACGCCGCCGCCCGCGATACGCTGGGCGTGGCGTTAAAATTGCTGGGCCACTCGCTCAACACGCGCGACATCACCCAACTCCACGCCGCGCGTGACCTGCTCATCGCCCAACGCCCGCTGGTACGCGCCTACCAGGGCGACTTGATACGCGACTCCATGATCGCAAACGGTGCCGCGCTCGCGCCGATCTTCTCCGGCTGCGCGTGGTACACCATGGGCGAAAACGAAGACTTAAACTTCGTCGTACCCATCGAGGGGACGCAGTTCTTCGTGGACGCGATGGTCATCCCCGCAACATCCCGCCGCCAAGCCGAGGCCGAGCAATTCATCAACTTTATGATGCGCCCCGATATCGCCTTCATGAACGCCGAATGGATCGGCTATTCCACCACCAACGCCGCCGCCCTCGAAATGCTGCCCGATGATTGGCGCGAATCGCAAATCTATTGGCCGACCAACGAAATATTGGCCCGCGGCGAAATGTTCAGGGACCTGGGCGATTTCCGCCAGGAATACTACGACGCGTGGATGATGGTGCTGGTAGGGGCGGGGGGTTAAAAAATTAAACAACGCTTCTAAATACTATTTTCCCCACTCCCCGGCGGGCGAAGGAACGTCCCCCGTCGCTTGTGACGGAATCGGGCACCTGTCGGCTCGATCGGGGAAGTGGTTGCGTCGGTCATAAATGCCCGACGCCAACCACTAACCCCCGCTCTTCGCCGCCATGTACCCGATTCCGCCAATCGCTCCGTGGGAGTTCCTTCACCCGCCGGGGTATGCAGAAGCCGTAAAAGAAGTTGTTTTTTTTTCATCCTATTTTCCAAAGAACTTATACAAAATATTTTTGCAATTGAACCACCGCCGCTTGGAAGGTGAAGGTTTTTCCATGTTGTAAATAATAAAAAAATAATCCCTTTTTCCGCTACCATATCGCACCCCGCGGGGAGGTTACATGTGTAAAAAAATAATTTATTTAATACCTTGCAATAAATCATACCATGTGATAATATATACCTATCAATATGAAGGGAGGTGCTGAACCTTGAGCATCCAACTCAAAAAAGGCACGCTGGAGTTATGCGTTTTGAGCCTGCTTTCGGATGCCGACCGCTACGGCTTCGAATTGGTGGGGAAGATATCCGCGGAGATCGAAATTTCCGAGGGTACGATTTATCCCTTACTCAAACGCATCAAAGACGAAGGTTATGTCAGCACGTATCTGCAGGAATCCTCCGAAGGGCCGCCGCGCAAGTATTACAAGATCACCGATTACGGGCGCGAAACCTTGCAAACGCTGATAACCGAATGGCGCGGCATCGTTAACGGTATCGAAAACATTCTAAAAATGGGGAGGCAACAATGAAAAAACAGGAATTTATCAGCGAACTGAAGCGCGGACTGGCGCAGGCACCCGCGCATATCCGTGAAGAAATCCTCGCCGACATCAGCGAACACTTCACGGAAGGCATCGCGCAGGGCATGACCGAGGAGGAGGTATGCAAGAACCTCGGGCAGCCCGGCACGATAGCGGCGCAGGTATTAGAGGAATACGGCGAGGAAAAGCGCGGTTCGCACGGCGAACAAAACGCGAACAGGAACATTAACCGCAACATCAACAAAAACATTAACCGTAACATCGACCGGAACGACAACGCCGGCGGTTTTGAGCAAGTGATGGACGGCATCGGGCAAGCGATTGACAATATCGGGCAAACGATTGACGGTTTTACCCGGCAATTTACGGACAGGGGATACGAAGACGAAATCGACATCGACGAAACCTTCACAGGCATCCGCAATATTAAGGTAAAGATGACCGATTCCAAGATCCGCTTCGTCCCGTCCGAAGACGGCAACTTCCGCGTAACCATCCGCGGGCATATGCGCAATATGGGCTTTACCGTCGAAAACGAGGACGGCACGCTGGTCGTTTGCGACAATACGACGGGCTTCCGCTTTAATTGGTTCCGTTTTAAGTCTTCGCTGGTTACGACGGTATACGTACCCTCGCAGTTTTCTGGGGAAATCAAAGCGCGTTCGACCGCGGGCAATATAACCGCAGGGGACGTAAGCGGCCAAATCAACTTCAAAACCGCCGCGGGCAACGTTACCGTGGAAAACCACCGCGGCAATAGGGTGCGCATCAACACCGCCGCGGGTAATGCTTTGTACCATTCGGTAGGCGGCCGCGCCGACAACGTGGAAATCTCCACCGCCGCGGGAAACGCGAGGATAACCGCTCGGGAAACGGGTCGCTTGTCCCTCACTTCCGCCGCGGGTAACGTGGAAGCGGAAATCGAGCGCCTTGGCGGAGACACACACATTTCAACAGCGGCCGGCTCCGTAAAGGTCACCGTCCATGAAGTAGCGGGCAACATCGACGTTTCGACCGCCGCGGGCAGCGCGAAGATTTACCTCCCCGCAGACGCGGACATCCGCATCGACGCAAAAAAGCCCGTCATGGGTTCGATTACCAACGAACTGACGGGCAACCCGAATTCACCGTACGTACTGCGGGCAAGCAGTTCGGTGGGTTCGATAAAAATTAAAGCTATTTAAGCGTAACCACCGTTACACCCGTTTCACCCTCACCGTATTTCCCTAAGCGGAAATCCTTGACGTGGGGGTGTTTTTTTAAGCGCGTATGGATGGCGTTGCGGAGCGCACCCGTACCCTTGCCGTGGATGATATACACGCTGGAGAGGCTGGAGAGGAACGCGTCGTCCAGGTATTTATCGGCCTTTTCCACGGCTTCCTCGGGGGTCATGCCGCGCAGGTCCACTTCCGTGGTGATGCTGCGGGATTTGTTCAATTGCGCACCGGACGCATTGGAAGAATTTGGTTTGATGATATTGTCAAACCTTTTTCCTTGGGTGCTATGCCGCCCGCCGGAGCTTTCCGCCAAGGAGAGGTCATCCAAGGGCACTTTCATCTGCATGATACCCGCTTGTACCATTACTTCGCCGCTTGTGTTCGGCGGGACAATGACCGTCCCTTCCTGATTGAGGGAATGGATGTGTACCTTGTCCCCCTTGCGCAGGTTGGCGGGTGGGGTGCGGCGTGGTTTTTCCGTTTCGCCCAGCGTTGCGGCAATATCCGATTCCATGCCGCCGAGGGTATCGCGGACGTTTTGCCGCGCGGCTTCCAAGTCCTTGGCGCTGGTGATGGTACGGCGCATTTCGGACATCAGCTTTTCGGCATCCAGCTTCGCTTTGCGTACGGTTTCCAAGGCTTCCGCGCGGGCGGCAGAAATAATTTTCTCGCGTTGGGTATTCAACTTCTCCTGCTGCCGTTCGGTGTCGGCACGCAGCTTCTCCGCTTCGCGGCGGTATCCCTCGGCGCGTTCCTGCTCCACGATGGCAAGTTTTTTCCCCGCTTCCAAATCGGTGATCAAGTCCTCGAAGCGCAGCTCCTTCTGCGAAAGCACACCCTTTGCGCCGTCTATGATATCCTCCTGTAAGCCCAGCCGCGCGGCGATGGCAAACGCGTTCGACTTGCCCGGTATGCCGATCAGCAAGCGGTACGTGGGGCGCAGGGTCTCCACGTCGAATTCGCAGCTCGCGTTCTCCACCCCCGGCGTGGACAAGGCATATAATTTAAGCTCGCTGTAATGTGTGGTGATGACCGTACGGATGCCGTAGCTTTGCAAATATTGCAAGATGGCGATCGCCAAGGCCGCGCCTTCGGTGGGGTCCGTACCCGCTCCCAATTCGTCCAATAAAACCAATGCGTTCTTATTATTCCGAACTCCGAATTCCGAACGCCGAACCCTGTCCAGTATCCCCACGATGTTCGACATATGCGACGAAAACGTGCTCAAGCTCTGCTCGATACTTTGCTCGTCGCCGATGTCGGCAAACACCTCGTCGAACACCGCCAACTCCGAGTTGTCAAACGCGGGGATGTGCAATCCGGCCTGCCCCATACACGTAAACAAGCCGATCGTCTTAAGCGTCACGGTCTTACCGCCGGTATTGGGGCCGGTAATCAACAGCATCGTAAAGTCCTTGCCAAGGTAAATATCCGTCGGCACAACCTTGTCGGGGTTAAGCAGGGGATGCCGCCCCTTGCGGATGTGTACGTAGCCGTCGTTGTTAAAAATGGGCTCGGTAGCCTTCATAGCCAGCGCAAGCTCCCCCTTGACGAAAACGAAATCCAGGTGCGTCAACTGCCGCAAATTGGCGTTGAGCAATTCCGCCTCATTCGCTACCAAACCGGAGAGCTTCATTAATATGCGCTCCTCTTCGCGCTTTTCGTCGAAGTGGAGTTCCTTGATCTTATTATTCTGCTGCACCACCGAAAGCGGCTCCATAAAAAGCGTCGCCCCCGAAGCCGATTGGTCATGCACCATCCCGGGAAAATTCCCCCGATGCTCCGCCTTCACCGGTACGCAAAAACGGTCGCCCCTTAGGGTCACGATCGGGTCTTGTAACATATTCTTATACGCCTCGGAGCGGATTACGCCTTGCAACTGGTCGCGTATCTTATCGTGCGATTGCTTGATGTGACGGCGTATGTCCGCCAGCTTCGCGCTGGCATTGTCGCTGATCTCTGTCGCGCTCTTAATGCAGCGGCCGATTTCACGCTCCACCTCGTCGGCGGTCCCGACGGCATCGAAATAAGGGGCCAGGCATGTGGCCTCCCCCTTTTCCTTCCCATACGTAATCACCTTTCCGCACACGTACAAAAAATCGCACACCTGCAGCAAGTCCTCGATAAACAACATGCCGCCGACGACCGCCCGCGAAACGGACTTGCGTATATCCGCGATCCCGCCCAGCGGTAAGCTCCCCTTGCGCAGGATAAATCCCGCCGCCGCGCTCGTCTCCCCTTGCGCAGCCGAAATGTCCGCCAAATCGTTCATCGGCTTCAATTCCGCCGCCAACGCTTTACCCATCGGCGAAACCGCCCGAGAAGCCAGCATTTCCGTTATTTTATGGAATTCCAATGTTTGCAATGCCTTCGCGTTCATATTCATTCTCCTATTGCTTGTTTGTAAAATCTATTATAACATTATACCTCGCATCCATCACACAAACGAAGGGGGACCCGCTATGTCCAACGAAGAAAAAATCCTGTCCATGCTAACGTACTTAACAACCAAAGTAGAAGGTATGGAAATCGGCTTAACCGAAGTCAAAACCGATCTTACCGAAGTCAAGACCGACCTAACCGGTGTCAAAACCGATCTTACCGAATTCAAAACCGACGTAAACACCCGGTTTGATAAAATGGAAACCGAGTTCACTACCCTCCGCCATATCGTCGCCAAAATCGAAATCGAACACGGTCAAAAACTCAGCGCACTATTCGACGGTTATGCGATGCAGCGCGAAATCACGGTAGAAATGCGTGATAACATAAAATTATTATTGGCAACCCAGGACGAACACGACACCCGGATAAAAATAATAAATGCGCGTACCGAAAAATCCGCTTAATCCCTAAAGTTAATTCCACCGATGCCGATATAGACTCATAACCACCATCAACACCCCGGCGGCGGGAAACGGCCGTAACGCCGACGGGTCACAGTAATGCAGACACCCAAGGACGGGTGATCTTAGCGGGGTAACCCCTCGCACCACGGAAGGAGAATAACAATGAGTAACATGGTAGTACGTACCAACGTGCTGGCCCTCAACGCCCACCGCAACTTGGGCATGACCGGGCTCCAGCAATCCAGGGCGTCTTCAAGGCTCAGCTCCGGCTTCCGCATCAACTCAGCGGCGGACGACGCAGCAGGGCTGGGCATCTCCGAAAAGATGCGCGCCCAAATCCGCGGGCTTGACCAAGCCGCACGGAATGCCCAAGACGGCATCAGTTTGATCCAAACCGCCGAAGGCGCGATGGGCACAATCAACGACATGGTAAAGCGTATTCGTGACCTGGTCGTACAAGCCGCCAACGACACCAACGCCCACGACATGACCAACGAAGCCACCTGGTCACAATCCGACCGAACCCGTATCCAAGAAGAAATTAACCAGCTGATGGCGGAAATCGACGGCACCGTACTGCGTACAGAGTTTAACACCCGTACGCTGCTCGACGGCTCGCTGGGCGCAGGTGCAGGCCCCGGCGCAGGCGCTGGCGCGGTAACGTGGAACGCAGGCGACGCGGTTGATTTCAAGGCATTGCTTGCCATGTCGAATGATCCCATGCTTAGTTCCATTCAATTGTCGCAAAACCTGTTCCGGTTTATCAACCCCGATATTTCGGCAGGGGAATCTGCCAGTTCCAGCCGCGACGGCAACACCTTCAAGTTGGAATCCGATGACGTAAAAGACGTACTGAGGGTTGTATTGGGCGATCAATTCGAACGCAACTTTAAGGTTGACGACGACACATTCGCCAACGCACTCAGCGCGAAGGTGAACAATGCCTTGGCTGCTTTGGTAGGAAACACCAACCCCAATACCCTTAACGCCGATGTAACCCGTTGGCTGGCCGACCAGGGCGTGTACAACGCGGAGCCCGGTAGTGAAGTGCAAACCTTTGCCCACTTGTTCTCCACCCCCGCCCACCCCGACAACAGAGCTATGTACGCTGCGCACAACGCCGTATTCGAAGCATTGGCAAAAATCGACCTGACCCAACTGGTGACGCGTAAACCCGATGCAGACGAATCCCTTAAGCCGTTGTTTGAATTTAACCTCAATGGCAACAACATCATGCTGTCCAACCCCGGCAATATTACGGACATCGTGGGAGCCACCAATGCGGCAAGGGCTGCATTATCACAATTCATCACGGACAAGATGGGTACGGAAATTGACAACACCGGTATAGGTGCCCTTACGGAAGACTTCGTGCAATGGCTTGTAGCAAATGGTACCGCCGGTTTTAATGCGGCTGCAGGCGTAGCCTTGCTCGGATTGTTCTATACCACTAATCAAACCGTCGGCGGACGGGGTGTCCTTACCGAAGCGGATTGGATTAACAGTTTGGACGACTTCATGAAAGCGGAAAGATTCTTTGCCGGTTGGCAAACGGTAAGTATTGACAATGATACCGGAATCCTTGATGTAGGGGAAAACGCACAAATCGTCGGTGGCGGGCAAACTGTCCAGCTTGTTACAGCTGAAGGTCAAGATGCAGCCGATATGGTAAGAGCCGCAGGCTTGAGCCCGCACCTAATCGAGAAGGAAGGCGTTGTTGTTCAAACACGCACATTTATGATTGAACACTCCAGCTCTGCGGGAGGCACCAGGGAAATCACCTTGGAGTTGTTCGTCAGTGTTGCCGGTGATGATGAAGACGGAACCAATGCAGTACTCGAATGGCGTTTCAAACACGACAACGCGCTCGGTACTATTAACGCTGGTCGTGATGAAATCGCAACGATTTCCGGCTCTGCAGGTCTATCCGAAGCGGGTATGGCCTTTAGGGATGGAATGATTGCGGCTGTAAACGATGCCATCCGGCCCTTTGTACAAGATGGCGGCCCGGGAGCCGTAGAGGGAGGAGGCGGGCTTTGGTTCCAAGTCGGTGCCAATGCCGGTCAGGGCGTCATACTCAACATCGAAGCAGTAGACGTAGAAGCCCTCAGCGCAGTAGGCGCATCCGCAGTGGAATCGGGCTTCACCTTTGCCGACTTGCGTACCCCCGACGCTTCCTTCGCCTCCAGGGGCCAAGGCGTGTTGAAGGCAGACGGTGAAGAAATCAGCAAATTCATCACCGCTATCGACTTCGCTCTCTCCCACGCCACCGCACAACGCTCCAGCCTGGGTGCCATGCAAAATCGCTTGGAATTCACCATCGAAAACCTCAATATCTCCAGCGAAAACCTAAGCGCGGCAGAATCCAGAATCCGCGATGCCGACATGGCCATGGAAATGATGCGCTTTACGCAATCCAACATTTTGCAACAAGCAGCCATTTCCATGCTGGCGCAAGCCAACCAAGCTCCCAACATGATTTTGAGCTTGCTCAGGTAATTTATTTGGTACAAAGATACGTCCAAAGGGCGGCTCGCAAGAGCCGCTCTTTTACATAAAAGGAGTGAATATACATGGATTTATCCATCGGCATGATAATGAAAAACGAAGAAAAATACCTCCGCGATTGCCTCAACGGGATAAAACCCATATTGGATCAAGTACACAGCGAGTTGATTATATACGACACGGGCTCCACCGACGCATCTGTGGAAATCGCAAGGGAATTTACCGATAAGGTATATTCAATCGAATGGCGGGGCGACTTTGCTTGGGCACGCAACCATACGATAGATAAAGCCAACGGCAAATGGTACATGTTTTTAGATGCGGATGAAATATTTAACGATGTGGAAGACATCATATCCTTTTTTAACAGCGGTGAATATAAAAAATATAAAAGTGCCACTTACCGTTTGGTAAACAAGCTAAGTGATACGATTTCCGCTGATTTTAATCCACGCAGGATGTTTAAGAAGGAAAAAGGGACAAGGTTTGCAGGTAAAATTCATGAGTATATAGCACCCAAGGCACCGATCAAGGGCTTAAAAAGCACGGCGATACATTACGGTTATTACTTTACCGGACCTAACGCGGCGGAAGAAAGAAAGATAAAGCGTGAACGCAATCTTGCAAGCCTTCTGGAATTATATGAGCAAAACCCCAAGGATACCCGTACGCTGCTCCATTTATCAAATGAATACTATAATTCCGATAAAGAAAACACCCTGCGGTATATAAACGAAGGGTTGGATGTGGTTAAGGACAACCAAAAGCATATATATTATCATGTATTTACAACCCAATTAGCAAACCATTATTCCATAAATAATGAATGGGAATCGGTTATCAAAACTGTTCAAAATTATTTCAATAATTTGGAAGAAGAACACCTCAATATCATCCAATTGCGGGCGACGGAAGCCTTGGCATTACATTCGGTGCAAAAATATAAGGAAGCGGCGCAAGCCTATGAGCAGTCATTTGATTGCTATAAAAAATATAAAGAAGGAAAAATAAATAACGATATCACCACAATATTACCAATAAGTACAAGTTTATTGGAAAGCGAAGCGATTTATATATCAGGAATCGTATCTAATTACATTTATGCGGGTGAGTTGGATAAAGGCTTTGATTTGTATGAACAGTATAAAGAAGGACCCGGTATCGACCCCAATGTAAATATTATCAAAAAATATGTATCTATAAATATTCAAACCAAGAATTGGGATGCCTTTGCAAACCTGATTGCATATGGGCTAAGGCAGGGACAAAATTCGGATAAATATAACGGGGCAATCGATGAAATTGAAAAATCGTTAAAAAATGAGCAAACAAAGGAAAACATTGCTTCCGCTATTTTAAATGATGCAACCATCGGTGATTTAGATATCGACTATATTTGGTTGCAAAAACTGCGTATGGGACAAAGTGAAGCGCTTGACTACTTCTTGGAGTCGGACAAGCCCTTCAGCAGGCATTATGGCGATGTGCTGGTTGCCGCAATGAAGCGGGGCGCAGACATAACGCGGTTTTTATCAAATATGGAAATAAACGATACACTTGCGTTTATCAATCAACTACATGCTTCAAACAAGGGTCTATATGAAGTGATATCGTCCTATATACAAACCATCAACCGCCAGGCAAGTACCCCCGGTATAAAAACTATGCGGATACTGTCGGAGGTAGCCCACGCCGCTTTTCTTTCTTCGGTAAAAAATAATAGCTTGGCTGCCGTGTTGCGGATAAATACCTTCGAATCGGCTGTGCGCATACGGCACAAATATTTGGGAAGTGTATACCGGGAGGATATATACAACGCCGATGCCATTGAAGCGTTACCGGACAGGGACAGGGTTACCTTTTACGCCGGCACCGCTTATATATGCAGGGACAAAGGCGATATCATCGAGGGCTTTATAAAAAACATGGATCGCGTAATAACCATCGAACCCGATTTAAAACCCATTGTTAAACTGGTAGCCGCAAATATGATGGTACAAGAACCTACCCCCGCTTCCGCCGTAAACCAGGAAGCAACTGACGAAATAGCAAGCCTGAAGGAAGCCATTTACACCCTAATCGACAAGGGGGATCGATTAAAAGCTGCGCAAATATTAAAATCCTACGCTCAAATCAACCCCACCGACCCGGAGATAAAAACCATACAAGAAAAAATTATGGGTAGATTATGAGAAAACATCACCAAAAAGAAATCCTTTCACTCATCCAAACCATAGAGGACGCGCAGATAAACGGCTTATACGCCGTTTGCCAGGAAGGCGCGGAAGCGATTATCGATTTTATTGAATCTCTCGACATCGAAGGCTTGCAAACCATAACATTGCTTGAGCAGTATTTTCAATTACTTTTTAAAGCCAATCAAGGTGAAATTAAAATAAAGATACTCAGGGACCATCTTATTAAAATAAAGAACAACGTAATACGAGAACTAAAACCCACCCGGCTGGAAGTTGTTTTTATCAGCCACAAAGCAAGTATGAGCGACAGCATCGAATCTATCTACCTCGCGGCAAAGGAAGACCCCGATTGCGATGCTTATTGGATACCTGTCCCTTACTACGAACACAATACGGAAGGCAAGCCCGAAACCCTCCGCTTTGAGGGAGCCGATTGTTACCCGAATATCGAATGTGTTGATTGGGAGCAATATGATATAACAACCCGCTGTCCGGATGTTATTTTCACCTTTAGCGCGTACGATGCAAACAATAAGGTGTCCAGCATCCATCCCGATTTTTATTGTCAACGATTACGTGAGTTTACGGATATGCTGTGTTATGTGCAATATTTTTTATGGAATGATGAACCTTTGGAGCATTTTTGCAAGACTCCTGCTTGCATGTATGCCCACAAGGTGATATTGCCTTCGGAAAAAACACGTAACTATTATATGCGCGTTTTTAATAGTGTTTACGGAACCCGGTTCGGCAAACACGAAGATAGATTTATCGCCTTGGGAAGCCCAAAATTGGATAAGGTATTTTCGACAAAAAAGGAAAATTGTAACCTTCCGTTCGATTGGGAAACGCGTATTAATAATAAAAAGGTTATATTATATGCGTCGTCAATTTCTCCCGCTTTGCAAACAAACGTAAGATATATTCACAAGTTAAAATTAATGATAGAATATTTTAACAATAGGAATGACGTTGTATTATGGTGGCGGCCTCATCCCTTGCTTGAAAATACCTTCGTTTCCGTGATGCCTACAATAGCATCTTATTATAAACAGATTGTTGAGGACTTTTGCCGCCAAAAACGGGGGATTTACGATGATACCCCTGATTTGCACCGAGCCATAACCATGGGGGACGGATATTACGGCGATTGGGGTTCGCTTATGTTTTTATATCAAGCAACCGGCAAACCCGCGATGATGGCAGACACTATCATTGATGAATCAATGAAAAACGTGGATTTGGGTAATTGCCTGCGGGAGGATAAAGGTAATGTGTTAAATGATTTCGTCGATGGAATTGTAAACGGTAGTAACGATGATATTCAATTAAAGTCCTTTAATAAAAATGAGTTGGTCGGGCAAAAAATATATAAATATATTAAAAAAAATCTTGGTTTTACGGGGTAGATACGGAGCGTGGTATAATGGACCCGAAACTTATATTTTCAACAAAAGCAAATACATTAAAAACATTGCTGGGTAAGCAAATCAAATTCAATGTATTACCTCAAGTATCTTTCACAGCGGCAAACTTTCATGCTGACACCCAACGTATAAAACAATTAATATATAATGAATTCGATAATCAAAAATTGATTGTCCGTTCAAGTGCTGTAACCGAAGACACCGCTAATGAATCGCTGGCCGGTAAATTTGTTTCTGTTTTGGATGTACATCCCGATGATGTTTCTCATGCAATCCAACAGGTTATGCAGAGTTTTATTGATAATAATCCCCAAAACCAAATCTTGGTGCAACCTATGCTTGACAATATAACCATGAGCGGTGTTCTTTTTACGATAGACCCAAATACCGGGGGTAATTATTTTGTAATTAATTATGACGACAACACAGGGACAACCGATTCCGTAACATCGGGGGTTGGGAAAAATACATCCACTTGCTATATATTCCGTGGTAAAAAAAGCGGAAATACCCGTTTGGATAACCTCGTTGAGGCTGCCGAAGAGTTAATGGTTTTATTCGATAAAATTAATATTGATATCGAATTCGCATTTGATGAAAATGATACATTATATTTATTGCAAGTGCGACCGTTGGTAATGAAAAAAGAACCCGTTGATTTCGCTTGCCAATCGGTAGCTTTGGAACGTGTTTATAAATATATAAATAATAATATGCGTCCGCGTCCCTATGTAAAAGGTTCCCGAACTATCTACGGCGTTATGTCTGATTGGAATCCGGCGGAAATGATCGGTATCCGGCCAAAACCCCTGGCTTCATCTTTATATCGCAGGTTAATAACAGACGGTACATGGGCATACCAACGCGATGAATATGGTTATAAAAACCTGCGGAGTTTCCCCCTTATGGTGGAATTTAACGGTTTGCCGTACATCGATATACGGGTTAGTTTTAATTCATTCATCCCCCAAAGTATCGATGATAATTTGAGTGATAAATTAACAAATTATTATTTGGACAGATTGGCCGACGATCCGGACAAGCATGACAAGGTAGAATTTGACGTTGTGTTTTCGTGCAATACATTTGATTTGCCCGAACGCATCAATGTTTTAACACACTATGGTTTTACAAAGGAAGAACAAGATGCATTGCATGTTTCACTACGAAAACTGACGAATACAATTGTTAATGTAAACGATGGTTTATGGATTACCGACACAAAAAAAATTGATATCCTTGATAAACGCAGAGAAATTATTATTGCCAGCGACATGGATATTATATCAAAGATATATTGGCTGCTTGCGGATTGCACCCGATACGGAACGTTACCTTTTGCGGGGCTTGCAAGAGCAGGATTTATAGCGGTGCAACTGCTTAAATCACTTGTGGCTGTTGGGATTTTATCGGAAAATGAATACGAAAATTATATGGGCAGCCTTAATACGATTGGTTCACAAATTTCGTCAGATCAACGAAATCTTTCCTTAACGGCTTTTATACGTAAATATGGGCACCTCCGCCCGGGAACCTATGATATTTCTTCCAAACGGTATGATCGGGCACCTGAAATATATTTAAGCGGTATGAACACCACACCGCCCGAACGTGAAAAAAAGCCCTTTAGTTTGACGATAGACCAATACACCGCCATTCAACGGGAAATGAAGAACCAAGGCATGGACGGCGATGTATTGGCTTTGTTTGAATTTTTGAAGGCGGGTATAGAAGGGCGAGAGTATGCCAAGTTTGTATTTACGAAAAGCCTTTCCTACGCGTTGGAATTATTCGCCGAATTGGGTGAAAATTACGGTTTTACCCGGGAGGATATGAATTTCCTCGATTGCTTCGTGATGGAGCACTTATATTCTTCGACCCGGGATATACAAAGCATACTGGCGAATTCAATTGAAAAAGGGCGTGCACGGTATGCGGAAACATTATCCATAACCATGCCGCCGGTAATCCTTAAGCCCGATGATATTTATGCCTTCCACATGCCGTCGGGCATTCCCAACTTTATTACATTAAAAAAAGTCACCGGTGAGATATGTACGGGTGATTTGAGCAGGGAGGCCCTTGCAGGCAAGATTTTGTTGGTTTCTGCCGCCGATCCGGGATATGATTGGATTTTTTCATGCGATGTACTTGGGTTCATTACGGCATATGGCGGAGCTAACTCCCACATGGCGATACGTGCGGGAGAACTGGGGATTCCTGCGGTTATCGGGGTAGGGGAAAAAGAATATAACAAACTGTCCCAAACAAACATCCTGCATATAAATTGTGCGAATAAAATAATTGAGGTTATACGGTGAAGGTGATGAAATGAAGCGGGTGCTTGTAAGTCAGCGGGTTGATATGGTAACCGATTATAATGAAGTGAGGGATTCCCTTGATCAGAATTGGGTACCCTTTTTATGGGAAACCGGAGCGGTTACTTTTCCCGTTCCCAATTTTTCCAAGGCATTGCCCGAAATATTAAACGCAATATCTCCCCAGGGGATTTTATTAACAGGGGGATACAGCTCGGATGAATACCATGGTATTTCTGTTGAACGAGATAAAATTGATAATTTTTTATTGGATTATGCCGTTAATCATAAAATTCCTTTAATCGGCGTATGTCGCGGAATGCAGTCAATCTTATTATACTTTGGCGGAAATTTAAAAAAAGTTGATGCGCATGTAAGAGTGAAGCACAAAATAAACGGAAACATAAATCGTTTTGTTAAAAGTTTTCATAACTATGCAGCGAATACAGTCCCACCATGTCTTGATGTATTTGCTCGTACCGATGACGGGGTTGTTGAAGGGGTTAAACATTCATCATTACCCATCATGGGTATTATGTGGCACCCGGAAAGAGAAGAAGAAATCGTTAATGATGATGTAAAAATATTTAATAAATTATGGGGTATTAATAAATGAAAGCAATTATCCTTGCCGCGGGACGGGGTAGCCGCATGGGTGAAGGCACGGCGGATATTCCTAAATGCTTGATAACCCTTAAAGGACGAACTTTATTGGACTGGGGTCTTAATAGTTTGAAGGAAGCCGGATTCAAACATTGTGACATTGGTATTGTTACCGGTTATAAAAAAGAAAAAATTAATATTAAAGGTGTGCGTTATTTTCATAATGATGATTGGGAAAATACGAATATGTTCGTTTCTTTAACCCGAGCACGGGAATGGCTTATTAACGAACCTTGCATTGTTTGTTATTCTGACATTGTATATAGCGCGGAAGCAATTAAACGATTAGTGGCATCAAAATATGACATAGGTATAACGTATTATACCGGTTTTTGGGAATTGTGGCAAAACCGATTTAAAAACCCCTTGGATGATTTAGAGACTTTTAAATTATGTGAAGGTAAATTGATAGAAATTGGAAACAAGCCTGTATCCAGGGATGAAATATGCGGGCAATACATGGGTTTGTTACGTTTTTCACCTATGGGGTGGGAACAGGTGGAGGATGTTATTAAATTGCCTATGAAAAAACCTGTTTGTAAATTGGACATGACTGCTTTGTTGCAGCACCTGCTGGAGCTTGGGATTTTTGTGGGAACGATAGCTTGCGATGAACCATGGTTGGAATGTGATAATATGGATGACTTAAAGTATTACGAATCGTGATTTACGGAGGCAATCATGTCAAATTCGCAGGAACAGATAATTGATAATTTTTTACAAGAAACCGTACACCTTGTCCAAAGGGCAAATGAACTCAACAAAGAAACAATTGTTGAGCTATATGACATGTATGAAGAAGCGGCAAACGCCGCGACAACAAATATTTTAATGATAAACCCCGAATTGCGTGTGGAGATTTGCCGAAGGTTGGATATATTATTGGATTATATCGTTGATTTCGAACCCTTTGATTTAGGTATATATAAACCGGCGGGGGTATTTACACCGGCGGTACAGGGTTACAGAAAATGGTCGAACACAGAGTTGATGAAGGATAAAGGTCTTACCGGTTATGTATTGGCAAAAACGCTCAATTCACACCATACCATGTATTTTGAGGATGAATCCTCCGACTACCCCTACCAAAATGTTTTGCCTGACCAAGAAATAATATTACACAATTTTGCCGATGGATGCGGCGATGAATACTATAAACACCTAAATAACAATTATAAAAAAATGGATCTTCTTGTTTTGCACGGGATGTATGAGCAAACAATGGATTTCTTGGATGCTTACCGCAAGTTACGCCCCGATGGTAAAGTATATTGCAGATTGGATATGAATAGCTATTGGATGAACAATATCCCTTGGGATAATAAAAGAGTGGTTCGCTTTACCGGACAATGTAATTTGCTTGCCAATGCGGGTTCATTTTTATGTGATACGATGAACCGTAATAAAGACATTAAATTTAATTGCCGATGGTTTCCTACCGGTTTATATTTCCCTGCCGAATCCCCTATTGAAGTAAACGAGCACATAAAGGAAAATGTAATACTTACGGTCAGCAGAATCGGTAGCAAACAAAAAAATAATTGGGAAATGCTGGCGGCTTTCGCGCAGGTATCCCATATTATAAAAAATTGGACATTACGTCTTGTAGGACCCATCGAACCGGAATTTCAAGCCATTATTCAACAATTTTATAAAGAGTGCCCCGATCTTAAAAACAGAGTGACCTTTACAGGCCCGATAACGGATAAAAATGAATTGTACAAAGAATACGCCAAAGCAAAAATTTTCATTTTGACATCAGTTGCGGAAGGCTTCCCCAACGTATACCCCGAAGCTTTGCATCATGGATGCATGTTTATTACATCCAATATCGACGCCGCTTGTGACATAACCAATTTCGGTGAGCTGGGTATTGAGTATAAACTTAGGGATATGAAAGACCTAACCAATGCCATTGTGACATTATGCGGCAAAGCGGATACACGGGGGATGAAGGAACATATACCAAAAGCCTTGGCACATGCCAAACGATACTATGACTGGGAACGAAACGGCAGGAAATTAGCTTATATGCTGTACGGGCCGAAGCATAAACAATTAAAACCCCCTGTCCAAAAAGTTGAGGCTAACAAAAAATACGATAAAGCATTTTATGACCGTACGGCTATATCATCCTACAATTCCGCGAAATGCATAATTCCTTTGGTGGTGGATTTAACAGGTCCGCTGGATTCTGTTTTGGATTTGGGTTGCGGATTGGGTGTTTGGCTTTCCGCTTTTAAAGAAACAAGCGTAAGCAAAGTAATGGGAGTGGATGGGGCGTATGTTGATATAAATAAGTTGTATATAAAAATAGATGAATTTGTGCCGTATGACCTTGATCAACCGTTAAAATTAAATAAAAAATTTTCTTTGGTTATGTCTTTGGAAGTCGCGGAGCATATTCCGCAAGACAAGGCGCAAACATTTATTAATTCCCTATGTAATCATGGTGATGTTATTTTATTTTCCGCCGCCCCACCCGGACAGGGCGGAACCAACCATGTTAATGAAAATTGGCCTTCTTATTGGGCGGCGTTGTTTGCAAACAATGGTTATGTACCCTTTGATGTTATACGTAAAAAGATATGGAGGAATAAAAGTGTTTCCCTTTGGTATAGGCAAAATATATTAATGTTTGCAAAAACGGATTCAAATTTCGCACAAATCCATACCTCATCCAATCAACCGCTGGATATTGTACACCCCGATTATCTTCGTATTCTTAATCATAACCTTGCGGTTATGGGTATGAAGCCTATAACCGGGAAGCAAGTAAATGATATAATTTATGTTTGACTTTTCATCGAAAGAAACAACGACGGCGATACGGCTTGTACGGCAGACTGTTTAAAATCCTTATCATTTCGCGTGATAATATAATTTAATTTTTGCCTTTCGGCTATGCAAGCCAAAAGTGCGTCCTCGTAATCGGTAATGGGGGATAAAAGGGCATGGGTAACATCCACGGATTTTACATCAAGGATTTTAAGGGTTTGAGATAATTTTTTCATTACATTTTTTGCTGCGTAGGCATCCAAACCGCCGCGCCTTAACAAATAAAAGATATCCGTTGTTTGGCCGGCGGATACATATCCGGTCAATTTATTTCCGCACAATGAAAGTACGGCAAAAGAATCGTCGAAATGAGGATGTCGGCGGGTTAGTACATCAATAATTACATTGGTATCAATCAAGGCTTTCATATTTATTGGCCAACCTTTCCCCTTTGTATTTTTTTTCATCAAAATTGATATCGGGTATCACCCCTACAAGATCATCCGCCCAATTTTGTTGCGGTTTGGGCGCGGTTAATACCGCGACAGCCCGGCCGTTTTTTGTGATATAAATGTCTTGCCGGTTGACTAGGGTAAGGTATTTACCCATATTGGTTTTGAACTCGGTCGCGCTTGCGTTAAGCATAAAAGCCTCCATACGAACGATATATAATATTATTATAATTCGTACGAACGATTGCGTCAATGTTGACAAATAAACCGTAAACAATATACTAATTGCGAAATTAGTAATTGGAGGGATAGTATATGTTTGTCGGGCGTAATAATGAGCTTAAAAACCTAAATAAAAGTTATGAAACCGGTTTAAAACCCATGACTTGTACAGATAAGTTCCAATCAATTTACGGCTACTCTCCGCAGGATGTGGCTTTTTGTCCCTACCGTATTTGCCCCATCGGCGCGCACAGCGACCATCAATACGGCAAAGTGACGGGTTTTGCCATCGAAAAGGGTATACACATCGCGTATGGTGAAAAGCAAAACGGGGTTATCGAGTTGCTCTCTTTGCAATTTTCAAAGAGGGCACAATTCCATGTCGCAAGAATACCGGAAGTTAAACAAAATGATTGGGCTGATTATTTGCGGGGTGCAACCCTCGCGTTGGGCAAGCGGTATCCGCTACACATCGGGTTATGCGGTATAATCGAGGGAAGTTTACCCATCGGTGGGTTGTCATCATCTGCGGCGGTGATTATCGCGTACCTTACCGCTTTGTGCCGCGTCAACCGTATCCCGCTGGCTGAAAATGAAGTTATCGCCATCGCCATGGAAGCGGAAAACAGCTATGTGGGCGTTTCCTGCGGAAAGCTGGACCAATCCTGCGAAATATATGCAAAAAAAGACCACCTGCTGTATTTGGATACCGCAGATGATTCTTATGAATTGATACCGCCGCACAGGGATATGAAACCCTATGAAATCGCCATATTTTTCGGCGGGGTTGAACGTGTTCTAATCGGGTCAAAGTATAATAAACGTGTGGATGAATGCAAATCCGCCGCATACGCACTTATGGCACTGGAGGGGATGGAATACGGCAAGTTTGAGGATGCGCGCTTAAGGTCGGTACCCCGTGGGGTATATGACAGGCACAAAGTCAAGCTCCCCGAACCCTGGCGCAAACGTGCCGAACACTGGTATACAGAATATGAACGGGTGGAAAAGGGTGTGGACGCCTGGCGTAAGGGGGATATCGTAACCTTTGGGCGACTTTCCCTTGAAAGCGGTGAATCGTCGATAATAAATTACGAAACCGGATCCCCGGAGCTGACGAGGTTGTATGAGATTTTACGCGCAACCGACGGTATATACGGGGGACGTTTCTCCGGAGCGGGGTTTCGGGGCTGTTGTATGGCGTTGGTTGATCCGTTGTATAAAGAGCATATCCAAAAAACCGTTACCGAGCAATATACAAAAGCATTCCCCGAATTAGCGGATAAATTTTCAATACATTACTGCTTCAGCGGGGACGGGGTAGGCAGGATATGACCTGTGTCGTACTGGCGGCCGGATACGCTACGCGCCTTCATCCGTTGACGGAAAACTTCCCGAAGCCGTTGCTGGAGGTAAAGAGCAAAACGATTTTGGATTGGCTACTTGATAATATTGACGCGACCGGGGAGATAGATAGCTACGTAATCGCTACCAACGGAAAATACGCGCTACACTTTACCGAATGGGCAAATAAATCAATCCATAAAACTACCATCGTAAACAACGGAACCCTTACCAACGAAACCCGCTTGGGCGCGGTAAAGGATTTGTGGTTCGCCATTAGTTCGCTCCGCCTAAGCGGTGATCTATTAGTAATAGCCGGCGACAATCTGCTCGACTTCTCACTCGCCGGGTTTATCCGCTACGCAAGAAGTAAAAAGACTTCCTGCGTAATGCGCTACTTCGAAAGCGACCCAACAAAGCTAAAAAAAAGCGGTGTTATCCAAACAGATGACAATGACCGCATTATATCCATGCAGGAAAAGCCGGAAAACCCGGCATCCCATTGGTTGACCCCACCCTTTTATTTTTTAACCGAATCCGACGCCGCCCTAATCCCCCGGGCAATAAAAGACGGTTGCCCAACGGATGCACCGGGCAGCTTTATCGCATGGTTGTGCAGGCAATCCCCCGTTCATGCCATGATAATGCCGGGCAAGCGGCATGATATCGGTGATATACAAAGTTATGAAGAAGCAAAGGCCGGTTATTTTGGGATTAAATATACGCATGCAGATATCGCCTTACCGCGTCCTTCCAATGGGGCAAGCGGGGAAATCCGGCATCATCCAGACATGATTTATCAAGTCGGGAATTAAGCGGCCGTTGGGTTTTTGACGGGTATTGGCTTGTGGGAATGGGATTAATAACCACATGGTTAAACTTTGCGACAGTAAAAATTTCCTGTGCAAATTCAGCCCAGGAACACACGTCTTCGTTGGTGGCATGATAAATGCCGTATTTGTCGGTTTTTATTATTTGGCGGATTAAAGGTGCGATATCCTTGGTGTACGTCGGAGAACCGATTTGATCTTTTACTACATTTATGTTGCTTCGTTCTTTTCCAAGGCGAAGCATTGTTTTTACAAAATTATTGCCGTTTTTACCAAACACCCATGAAATGCGAACGATAAAATATTTTTCCAAGACCTCCATAACCGCAAGCTCTCCGGCGCGTTTGGTTTTACCGTAAACATTTAAAGGCTCGGTTGTATCATCCGGTAAATAAAAGTCATCCCCGTAACCGGGAAATACATAATCGGTGCTTATGTACATCATTTTCGCGTTATATTCCGCGCATACCTCGGCAATGTTTCGGGTTCCGTTTTCGTTTATTAAACGGCAACGTTCCGGTTCGTCCTCCGCTTTTTCCACCGCCGTATATGCGGCGCAATGAATAACGGCGGCAGGTTTATACGATTCTAAGGCTTTGTATACGGCATTTTTATCCGTAATGTCAAAATCGTTTATATCAACCCCCTTACAAGGGGTGTTGCGTGAGGTTAGTTCTTTTATCACATCATATCCCAATTGCCCGTTTGCTCCGGTCACCAAAACCTTCATAACGTTTTCCACCATGACCGATTATTTGTATACCAATCGATAGTTAATTTGATTCCTTTATCAAATGAGGTTTCGGGCAGCCAGCCCAATTCATTGTTGATTTTGCTTGGGTCGATGGCATAACGCAAATCATGCCCCGGGCGGTCTGTTACGTAGGTGATTAGACTTTCCGGCTTTTTTAATTCTTTGAGAATGGTTTTTACAACATTTAAATTTGTATATTCATTATGACCACCCACATTGTAAACTTCACCCAACTTCCCATTGTGCAAAATTAAATCAATAGCGTGGCAATGGTCTTTTACATACAACCAATCACGTACATTTTCACCTTTACCGTAAACCGGAAGCGGTTTATCTTGCAACGCATTGGCAATCATCAAGGGTATTAATTTTTCAGGAAATTGGTATGGCCCATAATTATTTGAACAACGGGAAATGGTCACGGGTAGTTTATACGTTCTGTAATAAGCCAAAACCAAAAGGTCGGCGGATGCTTTGGAAGCGGCATAAGGGCTGGACGCGTGGATGGGTGTTTCTTCCGTAAACAGCAAATCCGGTCTGTCCAGCGGTAAATCCCCGTAAACCTCATCCGTGGAAACCTGGTGAAAACGACGTGTTTCATATTTGCGGCAAGCATCCATAAGCACACCCGTTCCGATTACATTGGTACGTAAAAAGACACCGGGGTCTGTTATCGAACGATCCACATGGCTTTCCGCCGCAAAATTTACCACATGGCTTGGGTGGTATTGATTAAAAACGTCGTTTACAACGTCCCTGCCGGCTATGTCACCCTTTATAAATGTAAATTGGTTATTTTTCATTGCTCCATTCAATGTTTCCAAATTTCCGGCATAGGTGAGCGCGTCAAGGCAAATTATTTTATATAACGGATACTTCCCCAGCATATAATAAATGAAATTACTGCCGATAAACCCCGCCCCGCCGGTTATGAGAATGGTCATGTTTCCACCTCAGTTTAAACTTGGTACAAATAATCCATCATTTTTCAATCTTTTTACATCAGTTGTCAAATAATCAATACATTCAAATGAATATTTTAAATTATGTGATATACACGATTGAGCTAGGTATACTGCCGTTCTATATTCGCTGTCAGACATTGGAATGATTCCCTGCGAATGATCCTGGGCAATTACAATAGGAGCATGTATTTTTTTTGCAATAGCGATAAAACCATCAACATCTGAGATATTACAATTAATGCCATCAACAAGTATATACTTTAAAACAACGGAATCATTTATAGCAGTATACTGCTCCAAATTGTGTACCACTTTTTCAAAACAATCTATTCCTTTTATGTGTTTAAACGTTTCACGCGTACCTGCGTCAAGTGAAACAAATAATTTAGCAGGTGATGTATTTACTAAATTAAATAAATCTTCGCAATATACAGATGCATTGGTAGCGATATATCCATCCCACTGATTTTCTTTCCAAAGAGTAAATATTTCCCTTCTCATTGGTGAAATAGATATTTCTGCGGCTGCTAAAAAAATTCGTCTGACAGTAGGTAAATTATTAGCTATATATTTTAATATTTCTAGTATATTAAATTTTTCTTTAATTTCTTCATCAATTTTATTTTCAATAAATCGGTGTTGCTTGTAAGTGCAATATATGCAATTAAAATTACATTGCCTACCGCCGTATATACCGCTTCCTATGCTCATGTATTCAAGGTTGTTTTGTGTAGATATAATTGGTTGTAAATCGGGAGTAATTTCATATAAAAAAGGACAACCTTGGCAATAACTGGTCCGTCCTTCCCTTAAATCCTCTTTAAGTGAATTGCAAAATTTAAAGTATTGGTCAATTGCTTCTTCAATATTGTTTTTTTCTATATGGACGATAAACATGTTTGTGGGATAACAACAAATATTTAATGTCAAAAAACCGTCATTATCACCACTAATAATTACATCACGGCCAATTTTTGAACAATACATATTTTTTAAGGGTGTTAGAATTGGTTTTAAATAACCATCTGCGCTAACATTAAAAATTCGTTCCGCAAAAACACCTTCAACACGTAAATAATTATAAATTTTATCTTTTTGATCTATTGCAGCAATTGTTATGCCGATATCTGCATTTGGATACTTTATTAATGCTTCGTGCAAAGGTAATACACAAAATGTATCATTCCCTTCCTTTATGGATGTATAGTGTTTATTTTTATCACCATCGGTAAAACACACAGGCCGTAAACCCTTAGCCAGCCACTGTTTTAAAAATGATTGTGTAAAATTCCCTGCACCATAAAAAATAATTTGTTTTTCCATTTACCTTACCTTCCCTTCGATAATTTTTTGTAAATACACGCCATAAGGTGATTTCCCGTAGCTATTTGTTAAAAATCTTAATTGTGTCAAATCAATAAAACCCATACGATACGCAATTTCCTCAATGGCGGATATCTTTATGCCCTGCCGCTTTTCCACCGCCATAATAAAATTGGAAGAATCAATAAGACTATCTACCGTACCCATGTCCATCCACGCATAACCGCGCCCCAATATTTTTACATCCAATTTTTCTTGTTGCAAATAAATCCGGTTAAGGTCGGTTATTTCCAATTCCCCCCGGGTACTTGGGTTTAGGCTTTTGGCGTACTCCACACAATTTTTGTCATAAAAATAAAGTCCTGTCACAGCATAGTTGGATTTTGGGGTTTTGGGTTTTTCTTCTATGCTCACCACTTTTCCGGTTGTATCAAATTCGACCACGCCAAAGCGCTCCGGGTCATCAACATAATAACCAAAAATGGTTGCGCCATCGTTTTTCTTTACTGCGTTTTGCAACAGAGCGGAAAATCCGTTTCCATAAAATATATTATCGCCCAACACCATTGCGCAGCTACTGCCATTTATAAAATCTTCCCCTATAATAAAAGCCTGCGCCAAACCGTCCGGGCTTGGTTGCACCTTGTACGCTAGGTTCAGCCCCAAGCTTTCACCGGTTCCCAATAACCGCTCAAAATTAGGTAAATCGTCCGGTGTGGATATGATAAGGATATCCCTGATACCCGCCAGCATTAAAGTGGATAAAGGATAATATATCATGGGTTTATCATACACCGGCAATAATTGTTTACTGGTTACACATGTAAGGGGAAAAAGGCGCGTTCCTGCTCCCCCTGCCAAAATTATGCCCTTTATTTTATTGCCCTCACCTTTACACATAATAAACAGAAGTAAATCCTTTATCCTTTAATAAACGTTTGACTTCTTCTTTCGCATTCCCTTCAGCCATAGTGATTATAATTGCTACTTTTTCTTTATCGGTAATTGTAAAATCAGGCAAGCAAAGGGGAACATGTTTTAAATTATCGGGTATATTATTATTTGTCATTATTTCGTTTGCGTTAATATCCCATATTTCATCAGGCATAATATTTATATACATATAATTAAATATATTTTTTAAATGCATACCACAACCGTAAAAAATAATTTTATTATAACGGCTTATATCAATTTCTTTAAAACGCATGGGGGTTCTTATATTTGTTATGGGGTTAAACCATCGCAATTTTTCAAAAACAACAACCGATTCGTAAAAACAAACAGAAAAGGTAGATTTTGCAAACTCTTGAGATAATTCATTTTGCCTGGCGTTTAATAAATCAATCATTTTTTTGCTTCGTTCTATAAAAGTTTCGTCCTTTCCCAAACCCCCGCCAAAAGAAGGCATATAGGATGTACCCATATCTTCCACCAGATAAACACCATTATTTCGTAATTTGTCATATAAAAAATCAAATGAAGCATATGTTTGCTCCATATGATGGCTGCCGTCATCGATAACTACGTCCGGATAACCAAATTCGTCAATCACCTCTTGTAAAAATTTTGTATCCGCTTGGTCACCAATACGAACACTGATTTGCCAGTCTTCATGTTTTTTACAAATTGGGTTTATATCGATACCAATAATTTTAGCATAAGGGCCTAAAAAACGTTGCCACATTTGTAAAGAACCACCTTCAAAAACACCTATTTCCCAAAATATAATAGATTGGTTACGGAATTTTTTCAGATGCCTTTCATAAATGGGGAAGTAATGCGCAGCTTTGGTAATGGGTTTTTGGGTATTGTCCAAAAAATCATGATATAGCATTTAAACATCACTCCATGTAAAATTATTTTCTGATTCTGTTAAAAACGGTGCGATTTTATCTTTGTCCGATAAAATGGGGTTTGTTATTCCCCACTCAATGCCTATAGTAAAATCATTCCAGCGTATACCTCTGTCACAATCGGGTGAATAATAATTGCTTGCTTTATATTGCAACTCTACGTCATCGGTTAGGGTAAGGAAACCGTGGGCAAAGCCTTTAGGGATGTATACCTGTTTAAAATTATCAGCCGACAATTCTACCGATACCCACTTGCCATAGGTTGGTGAACCCACCCGGATGTCTACAACCACATCCAATACTTTTCCGCGTGTGCAACGGATTATTTTAGCCTGTGCATAAGGTTCAAGTTGAAAATGCAACCCCCTAAGCGTCCCTGCTTTTCGGGAAAACGTATGGTTGTCTTGAACGAAATGATCGGTTATCCCATAAACGGATAATTTCGCCATTGAATAATTTTCATAAAAAAACCCCCTGTTATCTTCGTAAACATCAGGTTCGATTATTTTGGCACCGGCAAGATCCATTTCAACTATTTTCATAACATTGTCCCATCAAAAACATGTTCTTGTAAATCAGGAATAAAAGTAACCGCTTTGCCGCCATTTTTACCAATAAAATTTATTTTTTTTGCTATTTCATCTTTCCAATTCCAAGGAAGGATGATTATGATATCCGGCTTGTCTTGGGCGAGCTTTTCCAAGGGGTAGATAGGGATTTGTACACCCGGCATATTAAGACCCTGTTTATAAGGGGTTTCGTCGATTACATAGTCAACAATATCGGTTTTGATACCGCAATAATTCAAGAATGTACTTCCCTTGGCTGCTGCGCCAAAGGCTACAATCCTGTTGCCTTCCTCCTTGCATTTTAAAAGGTAGTTTAATGTATTTTTTTTGATTTGCTGTACCCTCTTGTCAAACCCTAAGTAAACGTTTAAATCATTCAAACCGGCGTTTTTTTCCTTTTCCAATTCGTTTTCGACACTGCTATTAATGGTATGAGTTTGGTCATGCTCATGACAGGCATACACACGCAACGACCCGCCATGAGTCGGAAGGTTTTCCACATGAAAAACCCGCAACCCATGCTTGATTAATATTTTTTGTACAATGGTCAGGGAATAATAATAAAAATGCTCGTGGTAAATCGTATCAAACTGCCCTTCGTTTATTAAATTGCGTAAACCGGGAAATTCAAAGGTTACGATGCCACCGGGTATTAACAATTCCCTAATCCCTTCGGCAAAGTCATTAATATCGGGCGTGTGGGCAAAAACATTGTTTGCGATTATTAAATCCGGTTGCCTATGTTCATTGATAATTTTTTTTGCGTTTTCTGTATTAAAAAAATCACAAAAAGTGGGCACCCCATTTTTTATTGCCGAGGCAGCAACATTTTTTGCAGGTTCAACACCGACGACAGGAATCCCTTTTGCTATAAAATTTTTTAATAAACATCCGTCGTTTGAAGCTATTTCCACCACAAAACTGTTTTTATCAATATTACAATTGCTTATTATCATTTCACTATATTCCCGGCAATGCTTCTGCCATCCGCGGGATATACTTGAAAAATACGCATAATCCAAAAAAATATTTTCCGGGGTTTCAAATTTTTGAACTTGTACCAATTTACAAGCATCACAAACATAAACCCTAAGCGGGAAGTAGGTTTCCGCTTCGTTTGCTTTTACATAGGCATTGGCAGGGGGCATAATACCCAAATCTACAAAGATATGAAGGTTATTACTTTCACAAAATCCACATTTCATTATATTATTCATCACAAATCACCCTCTGCTCTAATTGTACAGCCGGTTGTATCCTGTTTTTGTTTATGGCATAAGAGCCAAGGCAATTTTTACAAAAGCTTATATATCCCTTCTGATTATATCCTAACAAAAATTCAAGGATTTCACCCTTAGTGGCATTTTTAAAATCGAGGAAGTCACCGTCATCTACCCTGCCTACATCCGCTTCTGCGGCAAAGGCATGAAAGTCACAAGCATAAAGCTTCCCGTTCTTTAAATACTTATATCGTAAACCACATGCATCAAAATGCCTAATAAGATCTTCATTCCCCATGAAATGGTTTGCAGTATTTTCATGTTCTAAGTTAATCCATTCTTCGGGCTTGAACAAATAAAATGCTATATTATACCGATGAAATAAATCAATGATAACGGGTATATGTTCATTGCAAATAGGTACTGTGTCCCTATAATCATCAATTCTCACTTTCAAACGATGCTCCGACAATTTTTCCAGCACAGCTTTGCCGGGGACAAGGGTCCCATTAGTGGGAAGGGTCAGCTCGTATATATGGTTACGGTATTTTTTTCCGATATAATCAATCAGGTTCGGTAACTCATCATACAAAAGGCTTTCGCCCCCGGAAATATAAAACGAATATACATAATCAACCCTTGAAAATAAAAGGTCGATATCTGCAATAAGTTCATCCAATGGGAAATGCCTGCGGTTTTTATTATAGGGTGTAAAGTTCAAACAGCAATTGCAATTAAGGGTACACTCCGTTGTGGTAATTAAGGTTTGCTCCATCGAAAGGAGCTTTCCATATCTATACATCATCAATAAAGAAAAAATTTTTTTGGTTTTATTTTTTTGCGTATATGTGAAACAATTTTTCCCCGGTATAATTTCTGCTTTGTTTTCCAGATCCCATTCTTTGTATATATATGCCAATGATTTTTCTGCTCTTAGGGCAATGATAAGTACCATGGTTCCGTCATTTTTAAATATTTCAAAAAATTGCTGTGGTGATATTATGCACTTATCACAAAATAGGTTCCCTTGTTTTTCTTTATCAGCGTCCACAAAACAAATAGTAAGGTCTTTTTCTATACCCAACCAATGGATGCAATGATAAATATTAGCGCCGCCTACACCTGCGCCCCAAATATAAATGGTATTTATCTCGCATAAAGTACGCCCCCATTCATCGAACTGATGCCCCGGGTTTGTCCACTTCATAAAAATTCCCCTTTAACAATTGATATGCAATGCATCAAGCGTAGCTTGCAGATAGGCTTCGCCATATTTCATATCGGGCTCTAAGTGGTTACCCTCCGCCCATTCGTTCCACGCATTAATAAAAATAATTTTGTCTTCCTTAGGTTGCCTCGATGTATAGTCCACAAGGGAAATTATGAGCTTTTTATATTCCTCGGGGGTAGAACCGTGAAATATAAATGCGTTTTCCATTCTGCGTGCCGTATTATCAAAGCTTTGCATAGCGCCTCTAAACCTGCGGTGTTTAAACCTATGACGGTTCATTGCACGGCGAACATATTCCACATAATCAAATATTTTACCATTAAACCCATGATTCAAATTCATTTTTTTTGTTATATCAGTGGTTGGGTTTCTGTGGGGTGGGAATTCGGTAGTCGAATCACATCCATACGATGTTACGTCATCGAATATAGCCCAAGCATGTAATGCAACTGAAATGTGTAGCTTTTTTATTCCGTTTTCGGCAGCGATTTGCCTCCACAGCGCAACGGTTTTTTTGAAATCGGGAAATTGGTCAATCCTATAAATAATTAATAATGGCGCACCACTAATAGTGATATACCTTTCGTCACGCAATATCGGTAACGCATCCAATATAAATTGCCGGTCCGATTCATCGTCATGGATGTTGGCAATTAAAACCTCATTTTCACGCGAATCCCATCGCCGGCTCCATGATTCGTTGCACCACATGATACAAAAAGGTATATCAATTTTCGGGTCGTTTAACATTTTAAAAAGCGGTTTTTCTAACAGCCTCTTACCGCCAAACCACATGTAATAATAACAAAAGCCATAAATGCCATGCTTTTTTGCCAACTCCGCTTGTTTTCTTTGCACATCCTTATCTTTAATTAAATCATAATATCCCAATGCACCCGGTTCATGGGGTTGGTAATGTCCTTCATACATCGGTATCGCCCGTTTGGTGTTTGTCCATTCCGTAAAGCCCGTTCCCCACCAGCGGTCATTTTCGGGAAAGGGATAAAACTGCGGCAGATAAAAAGCGATGATTTTTATTTCATTATTATTTTGAGAAGAACTTATCACTTTGTAATGATAGAGCACTTCATCCACAATATGGATATCATCTGTATTCATTTCATTTATGCTGCTTTTTATGTTTGCACGGATGCAAACAAAGTTTTTGCATAGCCCCGCAGCAGTCATATAATGGAGTTGTTTGTAATCACGTTTATAATAAGGGGCAATAAAATCCCCGTTATATTCACGGTCTTCATTGGCAGTAAACAATAATGAATTTTTATTGTTAACAATTTCATTTGCTAAAATAAACAATGCATTATTGGCCAATTTGTCATTGGCACCCACGGTTATAATAAAATCGTAATGGATACAGCCGGAGAATTGGTTGCGAAGAACATCAACCGCATTTATATTATTGACATGGCATGGGGATGTTATCAATATCGTATTGTTTAAGTTGCGTAAGTGTAAAGTTTTTTGTAATTCTTTTTGGTTGTCGGCTGAAATTAAAAATAAATATGAAAACAAGGGGTAATTTTGATTTTCTATACTGTCTAAGCATTGAAGCAAAAATTCCATATTAAAATAACCCGTTGCATTCACGCAAAGCAAAAAATTTATGTTCTGTTGTGTTCCGACAACAAAGGGGGCATCAGGTATTTTATAGTGGTATGGGGTGGGGTATTCAATATCTAAGGATGCTAAAAAATCTTTCCAATTATTAACATCATTTAAAATTTTTATTATAGCCTTTCCGTATTCAACTTGATTGGGTATAAGTTTGGAATAATACGACACATCCATTTTTGGAATGTAAGATTTCAATTTATCGTTAAAATCAAGTTTCGTGATAGTAAGCGTTTTTTTAAATCCAATTTCTGCAAGTTGCTTTCCATTAATGTCAAAAAAACGGTCCTCGCTTAATAGGACAAAAGCATTAGGGTTAATGTTATAAGCCTCTTGAGGGGGGAATATCGGCGTATTTTTAAACTTTTTTGCCGCTAACGCATTGGCATTATCACAAAAACCAACTACTTCAACCCCATTATCAACTAACAGATAGTAGAGCAAAATTGATTTTGGCGTAAAAGGCATTATAAATACTTGTTGATTAATCAATTTATCGTTCACTTTTTCCTCCGTCATTAAAAGGGGAAAACACCTTAAAACCCTTTTTGTTTATCATTGGCAACACATCCCGTGCATTTTGCCGCATCACAGATAAAACAATGCCACAGCCGGTACCTGCAATTTCATGAAGGCAATAAACCGGTTTTCCTAAAAAAAGCCGCCGGTCAAGTAAATGATCCGAAACGATATAGCCTTCAAAAGGAATCCCCAACCTATCCATAATACCGGACCAAATAGATGCGGATGCACCTGTGCCATAAAGGTATATTTTATTAAGCCCGCGAACAAACAACATAAGGTTGTAAAACAAAACAGCCATATATTTTAAATCGCTGCTTTGCATTGCGGCATATTTAGCCGTCATAAGTTCGCCGCTATAAAATCCTTGTTCCCTTGCTTTTTCAACCAATTCGTTTATATCATGGATATATATATATTCCCCTATGGCGGCAACCCGTATCCATGCAGCATTGTATGTTGGGCTGTTGGTTAAAAAATCATGTAAATATATTGAATAATAATGATTGGGAACCGTTAAAAACCCTAAATAAGGGTTTGCTTCAAATACAGTTACAATATTATTTATATATTCCGGCGTAGATAAGGCATTTTCCCACATAATTTCATTATCAAAGGGTAATTTATCATTCAGGATGCAAATATAATCATACAGTTTTACCGAATCGTGGGATATTATTTCCAAATTTAATTTTTTGATATAATTTCCGGCTGTTTCGTTAGCAACCACCCCCAAGCGCTTATTAACGGTGCCGGGTTTGCAACAATCATCGGGCAAGGCAAATTTTATTTTTAAATATTCGGATAATTCATATGCCGTATGTGTCCTAAGTAAATGCTGCCAAATTAATCCCTCGTCATATAGGGTATTATTTTTTATATAATCAATGATTGCGTTTGCCGGCATATGCGTATACAGCCCAAAGCCTGCATCGGTATGGCATATCAGGCTTTTTCGTTTAATAAAGGGGAAATTGTATCGTTTTATCGCATCATAGGGCGAGGAAAAAATAATATTTTGGTCATTTATCATACCATCGGTATACACGGCGCACATAAAACCCTGTGAAACAAAATTTTGCGTAAACGACATTTCATAGGCAGATACAATTTCCCCATACGACATTGCATTAGGGTGCAAATAATGCCAAAAGGATTTAAAAACCGGGCTGTGCAGCAATCTTTCTTTAATATTGATAAAATACGATTGAACATAACCTTTATCAATATCATCATAAAACCTGGCACACCATGATATACCCCAAAAATCTACGGGTTTATCGTGCATTTTTGAAAAAATTTCCTTTAACGGGCGAAAAGGACCCAAAACTGTATCGTTAGCGATTAACAATTCGTCAAATTCATTCAGCTTGTCCCAACCGATAAAATTAAAAAGCACATCTTTTACCGCTCCCGCATCAAAGCCGATATTGGGGCGGACAAATAAATCCTCTGTAAAGGCAGACATTTTTTGCCTTCCTTCATCAGAAAGGAAGCCATTGCAAACGATTACCAAATGGGAGGCATTTTGAACCAGCTCATTCAAATAATAGGGTACATAGTCATCCACAATACCCTCTTTGTCATAAAATACGAATATAACTAAACGTCTAACTCCCTGTGAACTCATTCGTGTATGCATAAAGGGACGCAGAACCCCCGGTATGAAGGAACAGCACATTTTTACCTTTGGGAAAGTATCCCTTTTTAATTAAATCCAATAATCCCGCCATACATTTACCGGTATAAATAGGATCAAGCAAAATCCCTTCCGTACGTGCCGTCAGTTTAACCGCTTCCAACATACCATCGGTAACATAAGAATACCCCTTGCCAATATAATCATCAAAAACGATGACATCTTCATAACATGGGCGGTTTTTTAGATTTAATAAATCGGATGTTTTATCGCAAAGGGTAAATACGGATTTGCGTTGAACATCCTTTGGGCGGTTTATGCCAATGCCGATGATGGGAATATTGGCATTAAACCCAATCGCACCGCAAAGCATTCCGGTATGGGTTCCGCCGCTTCCGCTGGTAAGGACTATATAATCCATAGATAAATTCATTTCGGTAAATTGGCATAACAGTTCCTGCATACAAGCCACATAACCCAGTGAACCAATGGCATTGGAACCCCCGCCGGGTATAATGTAAGGATTTCTGTTTTGGCTTTTTAACAGGTTAGCCACTTTTTCCATTTCCGCAAGCATATCGCTTCCGCCGTCAACGACATGTGTGCCTTCAACCCCTAACAAATTAAATAAAAAATTATTTCCGTTGGCGGTTGCATCATAACTTTTCGGAACGCGCTGCTCAATAACCAAGTGGCATTTAAGCCCTTCTTTAACAGCCGCCGCCAGTGTAAGCCTGCAATGGTTGGATTGAACCGCCCCGCAGGTAATAATGGTGTCCGCACCTTTTTCCAATGCATCAGCCATCAGGAATTCCAACACCCGTGTTTTGTTGCCGCCACCCGTCAAGCCCAACATATCATCCCGTTTAACATAAATATTGACCCCACCCCCCGCAATGTCGCTGAGGCGGTTTAATTTTTCGATGGGGGTATAACCAAGGGTATACCGGCGACGTGGAAATCTGCTGATGTTCATATTAATACCCCACCGCCTTTCTTGTAAACGGGCAATGTGCCAAACATAATCCGCATCCCCATTGCGATTCCACATTAATAAGCTCCTTGCCTCGCGCAGAACCAAATTCCTTGCATTTGTGGGGATTAAAAAACGCATCGCGGTCAACCCCAACTTCCCAAGAACCGCCAAGAGGCGCATTTCCGGGGCAAATATCCTTACATACAGTACATTCCTCGGGGCAACGGGATTTGGTAATGGGTGTGCCGCATTCCAAAGGGGCGGTGGTATACACGGTAGTTAAAACCATAGCAGAACCGGCTTTTTCCGTCACCAACGCAGCACATTTGCCAATCCAACCGACCCCTGCCAAAGTCGCCACTGTTTTATAAGGTAAAATGGTTCGTAATTCTTCTGTGTCTGTCACAACCGATGTTGGCACGTTTGCCATCGAGTTAAATCCTTTTGATAAAAGGAAATTGGCAGTCATGGTTGAAAATCCACGAAGGCGTTTTTCTAAACTTATCCGCGCTTCGTAATACTGTTGGGGGTTTCCGTTAATATTTTCTTGCAAGGCTTCTTTTGGAAAAGGTAAGGCAATTAAAATCCCACAACTAAATAGCTGTCGCATTTCTTTTGGTATGCATTTCAAATCGGCAAAGCCAAAGATTTCACAACCGGCTTCCTTTAAGATGTTTGATAATTCTTGCGTGATGTTCATGATTAATACCTCTCTTCAAAATTTTTTATTATTTCTATATCATCCGTTGTAAAATATTCATTTTTGATTAAGTTGTATTCCAACCCCCTTTTCTTGCATTGTTTCAACAGGTATTCAACAGCCAGCAAGGTCTTTTCAGGAAGGGGCGTTGCCGGTTCCAAGCTGATAGCATTATACATCCCCGTAATTGTTATGGGTGTTGGCAGGTTAAGCTCCGTTGCAATATCCAAAAAACCATTTATATCCGTTTCGTTATCGTTCAAACCCGTTAGTACAATGTATTTAATAATCACTGCGTTTTTATTGCTTTGGGCATAACGTTTAATGTTTTTTATCACTTTTTCGAAGCAGTCCACACCCCTTACTTTGTAAAATGTTTCCCTCATTCCCGCGTCAATGCTGATGGTAATGGTTGCAAACCCCTCTGTTAACGCTTCGGCTATAGCGGTGCTGTATAAAGAAGCGTTTGTAGCAAAATTAATTTGTCTGTCGTTACTTCGTACCAATTCTATTATTTTTTTTAGTTGTAATGGGGTGAAGTTAATGACCGGTTCGCCACTGGCAATATTTATCTTTCCTTTTTTTGACACCCCGATAAAGTTCGTTAATGTATCCATAACCGCTGAAAACCTTTGCCGGTGTGCTTTATTTTCGGGCTTTGGATATGTTTCGCAATAAATGCATTTAAAATTACACCAATCGCTACCTTGTATCGAGCTTATGGTAATTAAATCAATTTGGGGTACAGTGCTTTCCCAAAAATTCTTTTCCAAATAACGGCAACCTTCACATGAGGCGCTCTTGTTTGCTCTTAAAGTATTTATTCTATTTTCAACCAAAATTTTATGCATATTAAAATTGTCGCCGGCTTTCATTGTTCCTTCACTAAAAAGACCTTCGGGGCGGTACGCATTGGCACAAACCTTAAAAGCACTTCCCCAACATTGAAAAACGCGCCCCAATGAATGGCACCCATATCTTAATTCAAGCGAATCCATGTATTTAATTCTTTCCTGTGGTATTTGCTTATCCATTAAATAATTTGTAACCTCTGTTAACTTATCCCGGGCTACGGTTACATATATGTGGTAATTGGGATAACGATTTATTGCTTCTTGTAACGGCAGTATGTCATAGGGGGTATACCCGCCGAATATATCCATCAATTTTGTATAATGCTTTCTTGTATCTGCATCAGCAAAACACAAAGGGGTTAAGCCTTTAGCTTCCCACATCGGCAAATTGATTGCGGCATATATCCCCGCACCATAAAAAATAAGCATGTCATTATTCATCATATTCGGTCTCACATGCTTGTTGTAGGTATGCAACGTCTTTAAGATGCAAATAATCGTATACTATAGAATAGGTTTTTTGCTTTTCCTTACATAGCCGTATAAAATATGTAGCTATAGTTAAGCTGTGTTCGGGAAGGGGAAGCGGTGCGGTACAGTTTTCAAAATCCATTGCAAATGATAAGGCTGCGGGTGTTGATAGATTTAATTTATCGTGTATTAAAATAAAATTATCAATATCATATTCGTTGTCGTTTTCCCCTTCAACAAGGATATACTTAATAAAAACTGCGCCCGGAGCGATACCGGCATATTGCGCTATGTTATCAACGACTTTTTCGAAACAATCATTTCCTTTAACCTTTGCGAATGTTTTCTGTGTACCCGCATCAATGGATACGACAATACTGCCAAAGCCCTCCTTTAATGAACCTGCCATGGCTTCGCTGTATATAGACGCGTTTGTGGCAATGTGCATACGCAAGCCATTAGACTTTATCAAATTTATAATTTCATCAAATTCACCGTTTGTAAACGAAAGGAGCGGTTCCCCATTTGCAAACATTACCGTACCGTTTATAGTTGTTTTGCAATAATGCTTAATTGTCTCAATTATTTTTTTCGCTCTTTGCCTAAGTGCTTCATGATTGTTTTTTAAATGTTTTCCGCAATAAAGACATTTGAAATTACAAAAATCGTCATGGACGGAACCAAAAAACAATGTATTGATTTTAGGGGTTTGCGTGTTCCAAAAATCATATTTTAGATGAATACAGCCTTCGCAAGAAGTAAGCTGTTCACTTTTAAGCTCATTTATGCGCTTGGTAACGTTATCAAAGTAGTTGGTAAAATTATCTTCTATATTATCTGAAATACCGCAATGCAAGCCTTCCAACAATAACGGAGACAAACATATGCGAAGATTAGCGTCATTATTCATAAACGTGCCCAAATGGGCGCAACCCTTCCTCCATTCCACAGGTTCGGTATACCGGATTTTATCCTGTGGGATGCCCGCACCAATCAAATAGTCGGTTATGTCACGCCAGCTTGATTTTGTCAGCGATATATATAATAAATAATCCGGATATTTATTTATTGCTTCTTGTAAGGGTAAAATATTATACGGAGTGTAATCGCCATATATATCCATAAACTTAGTATAGTGCTTGCTTTGGTCTGCATCGGTAAAGCATGTGGGTGAAATACCTTTCGCCTCCCACACCGGCAATTTATACGCAGCTTCACGCCCCGCTCCGTAAAAAATTTTATGCAGCCTATCCATTATATAAACACCTCAAATGTTAAAAATATTAAAAAAACCGCAATCATTTAAAGTTTTTTTAATTGTACGCCTTGCCGCCTCATCCGCCACAGTGATAAAAACGGCTATTTTTTCTTTATTAGCGGCACAAAAATCGGGTTTGACAAGCGGAATATCACATAAAAACGAAATATTATTTTTATTTATATTTTCAGCGTTTACGTCCCATATTTCGTCGGGGGTAACATACAAATCTTTAATTTTTAACAATTCTCTCAAGTATTGCCCACATCCGTAAAATACTACCTTATCATACAGGCCCTGTGCGAACCCGGGTTCATTCCCCGGCATTTTAATCGCTTTTATATTTTCATCAAGCATTCGGGATTTTTCAAAAACTACCATCGAATCATAAAATGACATGGAGAAAGTTGTTTCAGCAAACAAGCGGGGTAAGCCGTTATAACGGGCATTCATGTGGTCTGCCAAGGATTTGCATAATTCTATAAAAGTACCTTCTTTTTTTAACCCGCCCTCAAATTTTTCCCAATATGAAGTGTGCATGTCTTCAACCATATACACCCCGTTTTTGGTAACTTTATCATAGAGGAAGTTAAATGCCGCACATACATCACTCATCAAATGGCTTCCATCGTCCAATATTATATCCGGATAACCGTAGGCATCAATGATTTTTTGTAAAAAAGCCGTATCCTTGGAATCGCCTACGCACACTGTTATTTGGTCTTCTTCATGATTCTTGCATTCAGGGCGTATATCAATCCCTATTATCTTCGCCAGAGGGCCAAAATATCGCTTCCACATTTGCAGCGAACCGCCCTTTGCAACCCCAATTTCCCAAAAAACAATGGATTGATTTATAAACCGGTTAAAATGCCTTTCGTATACAGGAAAATAATGAAGCCATTTTGTTATGGGTTTTTGGTTGTGTGTTAAAAAAGCTTGATATAACATATTTTCCAAATCTCCTATGAAGGGAATTGTATGCACCGTCCATAACCGCCGTTTGAAATGTCCGAAATAATTTGCGTGGTCGATATCGTTTCCGTTCGGGGCAAGTATACAACCTCGCAGTATGGCTTTAAGTAGTCAAACTTACCTTCCCAATCATCACCCATAACAAACACGTCCGCTTGATAGAGCTGTATGTCGGTTATTTTTTGTTCCCAGCATTTTTCGGGGATAATTAAATCTACATGGCGTACGGCTTCCAATAGTTTTTTACGCTCGTTATAATTGAAATAGGTTCTTTTATACTTTTCTTTTTCGTTAAATTCATCCTCCGACAAGACCACAATAAGATAATCCCCCAAAGCCTTGGCACGGCTGAGTAAATAAATATGGCCGTAATGCAGTAAATCGAAGGTACCGTAGGTTATGATTCGTTTCATACGGTTTTATCCCTTCATTGACGTTGTTTTTATATGATCGTATATGGAAAAACCAATTGTGTTTTTATTTCCCACCTCAAGTCTTTCTTTGGGAAGAAGGGTTAAGGCATATATAAAATCATCAAGGGTAAAAATCGGACACTCGTTATACATCGGAGGATTAATTGCTTTTGTTATCTTATTTTTTAAACAACACATATCTTCATCGGATATATGAATAGCTGCGCTATGGATTATATCACCGGTTGTTGATATTTGCTTAAAAACACCATCCTTTTGAGATAAAGTGGATACCATGCCGTCACGCTGAACCGCACGAGAATATGAAAAATTATTGAACGGCTCGATATGGGTACCGCATATTAAACTATCAAGCCGTGTGATCTCCTTTGTAATGCAATTTATTTTGTATGTGTCACGCCCGCCGTTGGGAAGTAGCCAAACATTACCATTAAAGTAAAAAATCGATGTAAACCGGTATTGCCCATTTTTTACTTCGTCATCCGCCGGAAGATGTATGGTTTCCCGGATTTTACCTTCGGGGTCGTTTGTTATCTCTATGTCACCATTTACCTTAATCAACCAATAATCATTAACAGCCCTAACCACACCACAATATCCATTCTGTTGATGCTTGCTGTATATCCTTGATGTGCCGCTTTTAATATCAAATACAGCCACGGCACCGGTATTCCCACAGGGAAGGATTATTGTTTCATTATCGGGGGACAAGGCGGCAGTTGGGGTAAAGTACCTCATGGATGTAATTTTGTTTTTTACATTTGGCCGGCATAGCTTGTTTAATGCTTCAAGCCAATCATCATAATACTTTAATTCATTAATATATACATCGTAAAAAACGATGGCAGGGTAGGAATTGGGTATAAAGAATAACCCATTATCTACGGTAAGTATACAGGTAAACAATGGATTGTTAATTCTATTGTATGCAATTTTTAAGGGAAGGGTTGAAAACGAACCGTCGTTTAAATCGTAAACACCTATTTGTGAAGCGGTAACGGGCGCGAAATAAAGTTTGCCTTTGTATTCGTTCACTGCGTTATATAAAACATTTAACGATGAATCATACACAGGCGCACCGGGGAAGCTACCCATATACTTAGCGGCTAGGGTAGTTCTATCTATTTTGAACAAAGCGTTAAATCCCGACGCGCTTACCCAATAATGGTTGCCATCGTCATATATGCCGGAAAATCTTAAAATATTATTTATTCGTTTATCTCCGAAACCATTTTTTATATGTATATTTTCTAACATTATAAGCTTTCCCGTTTGTTTATACAGGGATACAACAGAAGAATCACACCCGTAATAGGTGTCACTTAGGGCAATGGCCCGATGCAAATCAGGTGTGTCGTCATATATACCCCAACTTTGGCTTTTATATTCGTTTACAATTTGCATGTATTCGGCATACCGTTCGGGCAGCCTTGATTTGTATAAAATACCAGTCAAGGGATGGGGCCGCCAAAGTAGGGCGATATCTGTCCGTGTGCGGAAGAAGGCAAGTACCGAACGGAGCTTTTTTAGATATTCTGAAACATTTTCGTTTCTGTGTCCGGTGTTGTAAAATATAACCTTCCTGTTATTTATTATACGCGTCCATTCATCGGGAACGGGGAAAGAGGGAAAATTTTTATCAAGTTTTGGCGAGCCCAGCGGTAACAACTTTTTATCGAGATTGCCGACATTTACCGTATTGGGGTTTGCTTCTTTAAACTTACGGTATAGCCGGATGACCTCTTGTTTTTCCTTTTCCGACTGTACGATAATATATGAAGCGTAGCGCAAAGCGACATTGATGAATACAGGGCTGTTCTTTAGGGATATATCTGCGGCGTTTTCCACCACAAAGTAAGGAACATATACCAGCGTATCCGTAAGGCTGTGCATACGTTCGCAATAATAATCCGGATGGATGCTTGTGGCCACATTGTGGTTATCATAGGGGTAAAAGGTAAAGACGACATCAGGCCGGCGGGCTTCCATATCATACATTTGCCAATCGGTAATTTCAAATTGGGGGCCGTAGCAATCCGCGCCTTCGTAGTGCATCTCCCCGTGCGTGCCGTCGGTATTTTTGCCGTAGTAGGGGACGGGTATCCAATAGGCATCACAATCGGGGTCGTCCTTGGCGGCCAAATAAATGGTTTCCAGCGCGTCGGACATGGCGGCTTTGTAACTAATGAAAGCAACCTCTATACGGGTGGGGGTCAATTCCAACCTGACAAGCCGTTCTATATCATTAAGGGATTTATTTAACAGTTTGGGGTTTGCTTCCCCGTTATGTACTTTGAATAACAATTCGCAATGTTCTTCCAATCGGGCTACGGTTTGGGTTCCCTCGCCTTTTTCTTGGTCGATGAAATCACAAGCGGCTAACGCACCTTCCTGGGCGATGTCGTATTTATTTTTATTTTGTGCCTCGCGGACGGTTTGCAACAATGTTAAGAGCTGGCGTTGGTGGTGCTTCCTCATTTGGACGCAACTCCCGATTTTGTTTTACAGTTCATTTTTTATTATACCACTTTGGCCTGTTTTATCAACAAGCCATAGAAAACGCGCCCCGGGTGGATTTTATTTCACCCGGGGCGCGTAGTGTTGTTACAATATCGCAGTCGTTGAAATGGTTGTGAGTTCCATTCTGTTCAAGCTGTCCAAGCCGCTCTTAGCCGGATCGAATATATCGTTGGCTATCATTTTATCGACAGCGGCGGATATCGTTTCCACGGGCAAGTTGGGGTTGGGGTTGATGATGCGCAGCGAACGGCGCGACCCCGACAGGGTGTTAAACACCATTGAATAATGTGTCATGTTCGTTTCACCTCCTTTCATTTTTAATGGGGTGTTGTTATCTTACAACTTCCAAGGCGATGTTAAGCCTTGCGGTGCAGGGGTTGTTGTTATAAATCGTTTCCACTGCATCCACAAAATTAGCTACGGTCAACGCCGCAACGTCGTGTGCCACGTTAGGCACAGAGCAAACCCGCGTCTTCTCATTATTTGAGATACGCAAAGCTGCGGAGATGGCTTTTAATTCTGCCATACTTCTCCTCCTTTCTTCGTTTATTCGGTTGTTTTTGGCTGCGTCGTAGAAAAGTACAGGGGGGTACCCTAAATGCATACCTGTGGGGTGACTCTGGTTGGCCAACCGTTCGCGAGTCGATAAGCCCGGGAGAAGTCCGCATCGGGAGCTTGGCACAAGAGCGGGGCAGGGACGGGGCTACCGTTTGCACGCCGAATAGTGCTGTCCGTCAGGGAGATGCCCTTTGACTTGAGCGGAGAATACAGGAAAAATTTCTGCATTTGTTCAGACATTTTCTAAGATTTTGTCAAATTAAAATGTTGCAAAAAATTACGCATAATTATAAAAATAAGCATAAAAGTAAAAATAACACAATTTTAATATCATGCGGAATTTAAAACTTAATCCCAACCCAATTAATGACGATAATAAAAATGAAGAAATATATAAAAATCGGGTGATTTAATGTTTACCAGTCAGATACGTTTCGGTGGTTTGTTTTCGGGTATGGATACGAACAGCATGGTACAACAGATGATGCGTGCCGAAAGCATGCGCCTTAATCGGTTTACTCAACGCAGGCAATTGGTGGAATGGCGGCAGGATCATTTCCGCACCGCTTCGGATTGGTTAAGGGATTTTCAAGTACAGCAATTGAGTATTGCAAACGCTTCACGGCTTGGTAACCTTTCCAGCTCGGATTTAATCAATTCGTCGTTTAACACCATGCGCTCAACGGTAACGGGGCCAAGCGGTGTCAATTCAAGCGCGCTTACGGTGCGTGCGGGTATGACTGCAACGCCGGGGCGTTTTGAAGTTAAAGTAGACAACCCCGCAACGCCGGTCACCATCCGCGGCACAACAGTAAGTGACGGTACGCTTACGGGCGCGATGCTTACGACTCCGGCCGATTGGAGTTGGACGGGTGTCGATTTTAACTTCAATTTAAACCTAAATGGCAATAACGTAACGATTACCCTGAGGGATGGGGTTAATGGTGTTGATCTAAGGAATGCGTCTACAATCGGTGCTACTGTCGAGGATGAAATCAACCGCCAACTAAGGGAACGTTTTTCTCCCCAGTTAAATACAAATCCGCTTCCCCCGGATGTACTTGATAACCAGCGCGTGGTGGTTAAATTTAACACCATTACAAATCAATTTGTTTTTAGCAGTAATTATGACAAAGATACAAGTAATAATATAAGAGACGTAATAACGCTCACCGCCGGCACCACAACGAGGACAGAAGCGGGAAGTTTAATCCGGTCTTGCGCACTATCAATGTTGGGCTTTGCAAGCGGTGATAATAATACTTTTCAACTTAACCGGAACCTGGTAAGCGCATTGTCCGAATTTAGCGCACCAAATCCGGGGTTTGCACCTATAACCTTTGACCGCGTATTACCTTTCCCGATGCAGCTTTGGACTGATTATACCGATGCGGGCGGCTGGCGGTACCACAGCTTCAGTACAAGACCGGAACCGGCTACTTTTGCCGTCAACCCCTATTCCAACCCTCCCCTCATCCGCAATGTTATGACCTTTGTGGACACCAATAATAACAACCGCGTGGTAGAAGTCGTGAATATGAACCTTTCGACGGATCCCGCTTCCCCGCCGCAATGGCGCGAGGTTGAAAGGGACGGGAGCGGTGTGGCGACCCGTGTTGTCCCCAGCAATCCTATTGTCGTTACCGGTCCCCTGCGTGTCGTAAACAACTTTATCCACGAACCGCGGCTGCACCAGTCCATGACCGTCAACGGTGTGTCTATATCTGTCTTCCCCGAAGACAGCGTTGGTGATGTTATAAATCGTACCAACGGCTCCCGAGCCGGTGTAAACATAACCTTTGACAGCCACAACCGACGGTTTACGATGACAACCGCCACTACCGGAGTGGGCAGCCGTATGGATATCAATGACCCCACCAACTTTTTATTCGGGCTGGGGTTAGGCACCTACACACCCAAGACCCTTGACACAAACGTAAGCGCAAGAACCGCGGGTTGGTTGGACCCGGGGCCGAATGGTTGGCCGACACCGGTTGCGGTACTAAGGAGCGGTGATGACCCCAATGCCGCTCCACCCATTGTACCTCCTGCTTCTTGGGGTAGTTTCAATAATGGGATGTGGTCATATGCAAGCAGGACAACGACAACACAAGTGCGGGCGAGATTTACGTATATAGAAGGCACCAACCCGCCCAGGGAGCTTGATATATGGTCATTTGAAAGAACCAACGGCGATTTCGTTGAGTTTGTACAGCTAAGGACGGGAACGAATCTAACGTATCAGGATTTTCTGGTAGTTACAAGGGATATAAATGGGTCTGCCATTATCGCTCCCCCTGCGGAGCAGTTGCAATCAACAGATGAACTGTATGTATTAGGTACACCTGCACCCCTCCGCGCACCCGTATTTAATTACAACCACATTCCGGTATTTGAAGGTATCATGGAAGTTAACGGGCAAAATGTTGAAGTTTTTTCCGACGATACGATCCAACGCATTATAGACAGAATCAACGATTCCGCTAATGGCTTTAATTTTGAAATAGAAACAACCAGTATATATAAACAACCGTTTTTGGTTTCGACAATCGGCGTACCCGTAAGCCTTGACAATGACCTTGCTAAATTCTTTTTTGCTAAAATGCACAACAATGAACAAGCCCGTGCGCGGGAAGCGGGTTTGATAAATGCGGGAAGGCCCGGGGGCTGGCCGGAGACGGTAACGCGCAGTACGGATGCTACCCCCGCTTCGTGGGCGGCTTTTGCTGGATCACCTACCCATGAAAATCCTGCCGGATGGGAATTATTTTCACACACATCAGTGCCTGTGCAGGCATTTTTTACTCATAGCGGCTTTGATCGTCCCGTTATGTTCTACGAGGTTGGATCCAACCGCATAGAATTTATACAAATATATGGCACAAACGGTTCGTCACACGAACATTTTATATTGGTACAAAGAGATGTAAACGGCAATGTCAGCTTAGCCGGAAACAGTCCTCCCAACCACCCGACAGCCGCCGAATTACCGGCTATTCAGGCAGCGGTTGCTATTACGGGCGCGCCAATGGGTAGTAACAGTCTTGTTTATAATTGGGTTCATACTCCGGATTTTAGGAGTTCGATAGAAATCAACGGCCAATCCATAGAAATCCGCCATAATGATACCGTCGATGATATTATTAATAGGATAAATACAACAGCGGGATTGGGTACCGGTGTTGGAATCATAAGGGACGAGGACCACGGCATCCCTGTATTGGTAGGCAACCCCACAATTATTGACCCAACCGGATTTATACAACATCTTAATAATAAATTAACACAAGCGATAGCACACAAAAATACAATAGATGAAGCAAATAACAAAGCCGCAGATCAAGTCACATTTGGCAAAAATGCCCGGATTACTATTGATACTGGGGAACATGTCCTTGATGCAAGCGGAAATCCTATATTTGACTCCGCATTAAATAGATTCGAGACTATTCTCATCACCCTCGATTCCGAAACCAACTATTTTACCTACCAAGGCCATACCATCACTATAAACGGCGCGCAGGCAGATCAAATCTTCACCGTTGACACCACCCGCGATGTTTCCGATGCGATGGATAATATCCGTGCTTTTGTGGATTCGTATAACGCGTTAATTTTATCAATCAATACGATGCATACGACTGCCCGTCCGCGTACCAATAACCGCGCTTTTTTCGAACCGTTAACCCAAGAGGAACGCGCCGCCATGAGCGACCGCGAAATCGAACGCTGGGAGGATTTAGCCAAAACCGGCCTGCTTCATCGGGACAGGACGCTGCGGGATATACAAAATCAACTGCGTCAATGGATAACCTCCGGCGTAACCTTGCAACCCGGCGGGGAAACGGTGTTTTTACACCAACTGGGCATCACCACCGGCGGCGGCCCGCAGGAATTGCGGTTGATCGGTATGTTGCAAATTGACGAAGCCCGCCTGCAAGCCGCTTTGGAACAGAACCCCGAACGCGCGATGCGCTTGTTTACCCAAGCACCTCCCCCCGGTGTCGCCGCCAATACCTCCGAGCGTAACGCTCGTTTGCCGCACCAGGGTCTTAACGGCCGGTTAAACGATATTATCGCCAACGCCATCAGCAGTACCGGGACGTTGTTTGAATTAGCCGGTACCGCCAATACAAACTCCGTAACCACACGCCAAATGGCGGAATACGACAGGCGTATTAACGATATGCATTCTTGGCTGGCAAGGCGCGAAACGTCTTTGTTCGCCATGTTTTCGCGGATGGAAGTTGCCATGGCCAGGTCCCAGCAACAAATGGAATCCCTTTGGATGTTTGGTAACCAATAATGGAGGATTTGATACAAACGATTTATTATATGACGTCTTCCCTGCAAATTACCGGGTTAAAGGAAAAAAGGGAAGAGGAAGCGGAATCCTTCGCTATATTAATGGAAGAAAGGGAACCCCTGATAAAACAGCTTGAAGCGTTGGGGGATGAAATAACACCGGATATAAAAAGGCAAATTGACGAGATCATCGAAATGGATAAACGCAATTACGCAATGATAAAAAATATGCGCGATGAAATACGCACGACCATTAAGGACGCAAAAACGGCGCGTAAAATCAATGAAGCCTATGGGGAATATGGTTCTCCCATTTAATTAAGGAAGGAAGAATAACATGGACGTTACCCGTATCAGCAACTACACCCCGCCGATGCCGTTGCCGGGGGAGGATGTTCTGCCGCCTGTGGAAATTGACGTAGTGGAGAAGGAACAGCTTGTTCGCGCGTCCGAACGGAATGAAGAACAAAAATTGGAACGCGCCGTAACGGAGTTGAATAAATCGCTTTCTTCGCATATGCGGCATATGAGCGTTAACGTTCATGCTCCAACGGGGCGCAAGATGGTGACGGTTTATGATACCGACACACAGGAGATCATCCGCGAAATCCCGCCGCAAAAGGTATTGGACGCGCATACCAGCTTGCTGGAAATGGCAGGACTTCTCGTGGATAAAAAAGGTTAAGGGGTGGGTACATGATAAAACCAAATCCGTACACCAAGATGCAAGACGACGCGATCATGTCCGCTTCGAAGGAAGAATTGACCCTTATGCTGTATGAGGGCGGGATAAAATTTTGCAACCAGGCATTGGCAGCCCTTGAAAAGAAGGACATCCCCAAGGCCAATGATTTGATATTGCGTGTACAGGATATCGTGAGGGAATTCCAAATAACGCTCAACCATGACTATCCCATCGCCCGGCAGTTTGACAACCTTTACGATTACATGCACCGCAAGCTGGTGGAGGCGAACTTCCGCAAAGACGCGGTTGTATTAAATGAGGTGCTGGGCATGTTCCGGTCCTTCCGCGATACGTGGAAGGAAGCCATGAAGCTGGCGCGGACGGGTGCCGCCGCGAACGTAAGCTAGATTAACGATTTCATGAATCCAACGGTTTCTCCGTATTCGGTGAAGCCGTTTTTTTTATAGAAGCCGTAGGCGGGGATGGCGCGGGATGTTTGGAGGGATATGGCGGTGACGCCTTCTTTGGTGAGGGTTTTTTCGATTTCGCGCAGGAAGGCGGAACCCGTGCCTTTGCCTTGTTGGGCGGGACAGACAGCGAATTCCTTGATTTCATATTGCGGAGCGTGGAAATAGTCGTCCTTTACCCCGAAGCAGAAGGCGGCTGGCTGCCCGTTGATTTTATACATAAATCCGTTAAAACCCGGCGTGCTTACGATATCGCGCAGATACCGCCGGGTTTTTTCATGGGTTATGAATTGATAATTAAGCGGCGGCGCGTTAAACGCGGCGACGAATAGTTGGATGCAAACGGTTAAATCGTTTTTTTGGTATGGCCGCAGCATGGGAGGCTCCTTCGCGTGTGCCTTGTCACAGGGATATATTTACTGTATAAATGGGACAACCCTACATTTCGGAGGCTTTAAAATGGACAAAGATAACGGACACATTCTACTAAATACCGGCGCGTTTATCCACAACGCTATTCGGACAGACCTTGAAGGTAGGTTATGTGACCTGCGTACGCGCTTCCCGCCCGAGCCGGGGGGATTTCTGCATATCGGAAACGCGCGAGCGGTGTATATCAACTTCGAACTGGCGAAAATCTACGGCGGCAAGTGTAACCTGCGCATGGACGATACCAACCCCGTGAAGGAAGAAGCCGAGTTCGTGCAGGCCATACAGGATGAAATACGCTGGCTGGGTTACGAATGGGACGGCGAGGTGCGCTTCGCTTCCGATTATTTTGATATATTCTACGATTGTGCGGTGGATTTAATCAAGAAGGGCTTGGCTTTCGTGTGCGACATGAGCGCGGAGGAAATCCGCGCTTCCTTTGGCGGGATCGACAAAGCGGGGACGGAAAGCCCGTACCGCAACCGCTCCGCGGAGGAGAATCTCGACCTATTCGAACGGATGAAAAACGGCGAATTCCCCGACGGTTCCCGCACGCTCCGAGCGAAGATCGACATGGCTTCTTCCAATTTGAACCTGCGCGACCCCGTGATTTACCGCATCACCCGCAAGACACATTCGAATACGGGCGACAAGTGGTGCATCTACCCCATGTACGATTATGCCCACCCGCTGGAGGATGCCATCGAGGGGATTACACATTCCCTGTGCAACGTGGAATTTGAGGACCACCGCCCGATTTACGAATGGTACGTGAACCGCTTGGACCGCTTTACCGTCAAACCGCGGCAGATGGAGTTCGCCTCCCTTGCGGTGACCAACACCGTCATGGGCAAGCGGCACATCCGCAAGCTGGTGGCGGAGGGGAAAATCGGCGGCTGGGACGACCCGCGCTTGGTGACCCTCAGCGGTATGAAGCGCAGGGGCTACCCCGCGTCGGCGATCCGGGAATTTTTGGGTGCCACGGGCGTGGCTAAGGCGCAAAGCACAGCGGACTTCGGGCTGCTCGAGCACTACGTACGCGAGCATTTAAAGCCAATGAGCAAAGTCGTGATGGCGGTGCTGGAGCCGTTGAAGGTGATTATCGAAAATTTACCCGAAGGCGTAACAGAAACGCTGGATGTCCCTTATAACACGGATGACCCAAGCGCGGGCAGCCGTGCAGTGCCCTTTACGCGCGAAATCTATATCGAACGGGACGATTTTATGGAAGTGCCGGAAAAGAAGTTCTTCCGGTTGGCACCGGGTAAAGAGGTACGCTTGAAGGGCGCATACATCGTGTTGTGTACGGGTGTGGAAAAAGACGCGGAGGGGAATATCACCGCCGTGCGCTGTACCTACGATCCGGCGACGAAAAGCGGTGCGGCCCGAACCCCTCAGGGGGATTCGGGGATGCAAACCGACGGTGCGGAAACCCGCAAGGTAAAGGGTGTGCTTCATTGGGTAAGCGCGGAAGCGGCGTTGCCCATTGCCGCGCACCTGTACGATACGCTGGTACTGGACGCGCCGGAAACGGAAACGGGTTGGGTGGAGAACCCGAATTCGATGGTCGTCATGGAAAACGCGCTGGCGGAGCCGTCCCTGGCAAACGCCACACCCGACGACCGCTTCCAATTCATGCGGCAGGGGTACTTCTGTTTGGATGAAAAAAAGGCTTCCCAAGGGGGGAAGCCCGTATATAACCGTACGGTGGGGCTTAAGAGTTCGTACAAACCACCCGCGCCGTAAAGGAGCGGCGGGCTCCGCTTTCGCCGACGATCAGGATATCGCCGTTGTCCCCTTTGCGGGAGGTAACGGCGATTTCGTCGTTAAGGCGCGTTTCGGCCAGGTAGTTGATATGGAAGGCTTGCCAGCGGAAGGCGGCTTCCTCCGAAGGATGCGCGGCGGCGTTGGCGGCCCAATCCCCGTAGACGGCGTTGTTAACGTGTTTGTTGGTGTCCACTTCGGCGTAGCGTACGGTGTGGGTGTAGGCGTTGTGCGGCTGCTCCCACGCAAGCCAATCGGCGGGGATATCGACCTTCTCCGGCACTACGGTTGTGCCTTGGTCGCCCAGCCCCATCAAAGCGAAATCCACGGGTAATGCCGCAGGGCGTAAAATCTTCCGCTCGTTTAAGTCAAACAGGAGCCACAGGCTTGCCCATTCCAACCGCTTGCGGCTTTTTTTGTCCAGCATTTCACCCTTGCGGATGAAGGTTCCGCGTTCAATGGAAGCGGGCCATGTACGGATTTGCACCTCTTCGCCGTAGGCGGGGAGCGCCTCGTATACTTGGGCGCTGAAGCGTTGCAACACGAAGCTCATGCCCAGCGGGGCAAGCTGCGCGAAGCCCACGCCCAGCTCCGTCGCGTTAATGTCGGCGGCGATATGCACCATCCGCAGGAACGCGGAGAACTTAAGTGTGCCGTTGCAATCCAAGTCGTAATACGAAATCATTGTCTTATCCAATAGGTTGTACCCTCCTTGTCACGGTCGAGGAAGCCGTTTGTTTTGCAAGAATTGAATTAACCGTTGTTTGTCGCCTTCGGAAAGTTTGCCGATTGGCTTGATATTAAACAGGATATCTGTTGATTGTTTTAACCGTGTCCCCGTATCAATGTAGGACGATTTGTAAAGACCCGCACACGCAAGGTCGTTGATTGCGAAATATTTTGACCTTACCGCTTCGCTTTTATTGTCATAACGTGAAGTTATGGGGTACAACCGAACGTAGGTGTCGTCCAACGCGTATACCAATACCGGACGGTGCTTGCCGCCGTCGCCCCACGAAATGTATGCGATAAATATATCAAACGGGGACATTATCCGTTTACCGCCCAATCGTACAAGTCAACGTGGAGGTTTTTATCTATGCGGAACGCTCCGTTTTTATCCGTATCCAATGTATATTCTTTTGCTTTGTTGCTTTCCAGCAATGCAACTAATGCCGTGTCCGTTGCCGTTACAACCGCCGGTTGAAAGGGGAGTCGTTTTTCGGCGATGATTTGGCGGAAGAACATGTCGATAGCCGTTGTTTGGTCGATGCCCATATGGGCAAGCAACTGTGTGGCGCGTTCTTTTACCGTTTTATCAATTTTTACGTTTACATTTGATTTAACAGCCGTCATAACCATCACCTCACATACAAGATAACATAATATAACGCCGTCGGCAATAAAATGGCGTTATTTCTGTATTTAATAAATATCTAATAACAAACCGTTGTTTTGTTTCATTTATGATATAATGACAAAAAAGGAACATAATGTCGGTTGGTGCCGGGAAGTGTTTGGGGAAAAGACTTGAATTATCCGCGCTTTACCGAAAAGGATGAGAACGAGAACATAACGTTAGATATCTACTATTTTATTAAATAAGGGGCTGCTATAATGTTGGACAAACAGGGTTACCACGACTATTTACTTAAAAAGAAATGCAACGAAAAACTGTTGCGGGAGCGGCTTTGGTTCTTTGATGAATTGATAAAAACCGTTGAACACAACGGCATAACAAGCATAGCGATCATTACCGCCGACGTATTGACCGAATTCCTTAAGACTTGGAACGTAAGCGGTGCCATCGTCCATTATCGCAACGCTTCGCGTTTTCTGATTGATTATGCCAAGTATATCGACCAAGAAGCCCCTAATTTGAAGCCCTTAGCAGCCGTTATTAACGGCTATTTTTTATGCGGGTACGAACAAGCGGCGAAGGAAGCGGCGGCGCGGCGTAAAAATGATATTTTACCCATACCCGAAGGCGTGCAAGCCGACCCGAAGCACCTGGGGGTCCTTTCCAATGAGGAATTTACCGCCGCTTTCCGGCAGTTGCAACAAATCATAACCGATATTTACGAAGACATTGAAAAAGACCCCTTCGCTTGGGGGTATCCGGATTATGAAACGACGGACGGTTATTACAACCGTGTGGTGGATATCCTGTTCGCTTTCATTTTTAACGGTATTTGTCACGACGGTGCCGTGACGGTGGATGCGAAGGCATTTTTCAATGATAAAAGGGTAAAAAGGCACAAAAAAGTGGAATTAATGGTTGCCGGGTTTGAAAATAGGGGGTTTTTCTTCGAAGGGTACGGGAAAAAATCCGAATCATTCCGGGCTTCCTACCCCGGCAACCCGAATGTGATAACCGCTCTGCACGCTTATGTAAGTGAAATTGACGACACGAAGCCCGATTGGGCATGGGGGAAGCCGCTGCACAGCTTTTCCTACCGTTATATCGAGGACCCCGCCGCCCAAAAGTACGAACGTGTGTTCCACGCGGAAATGGATTATGCTTCGGATAAACTGCGGGAGATACAGGAATGGCTCCACGCCGAAGCGAAAAAGTACGGCTTCGCCATCGACCCCAAGGAACACATGGAAAAAGGCTGTATCCTTTACAAAAAAGGTTCGAAGCGGTTTTTGCTCGTGCGGCAAGGGGAACGCAAACCGGATGCGGGGCATTTCGACCCTCACGAAACAAAGATAGGCACCAAGGTGTCCTTTATTCACGCTTTTGAAAAATCGCCCGACAAAATGCGCGCGCTGGTTGACCGTTTCCCACGGGTATTTAATTTAGGCGACCGCGGCACATGTTGCAAGGGCGGCAGCCCGCATATGTTTAAGGCCGGCGGCGGCGAAAGCAGCGAAAAACGGTGTACCTTCCGTATGCTGTTCACCTTCGAAGGGGTTACGTATACGCGGTGCGGGTTGAATCATTTCTTCTTCCAAGATATATCCTTTGACGACGCAAAGGCGATTTTGGAAATGTTTTTGATTGAAAACGGAATTAAATAATAAAGGAGAACGCTATGATTTTTTCGAAGAACGAAACCGTTTTCCCCTCCGTCATCCACCAAGCGATTTGGAACGCGGCGCGGCGTATTTTCCCCTTGGAAAAAAGCTTCCCCGCCATCGTTGACGATGAAGTACGGGCTACCTGTACGGATTTGCATAACCTGGTGATGGACGGGTACGAAGATATTTATTACAACCCGGCGGTATACGGCGTGGACCCGATGGACGCCGAAGTGTATTTGGGCGGCAGGCCGTGGAGCAAGGCGATTATTTTGGCTATTAATAAGGAAGACCAAGGGGCGTTGGACTATTTTAAACGCACCGAAAGCCGCTTGCATTTCTTCCGTTTTATATGCAATAAAATCATGTCGGAAAATACGGTTATGCACAGCCAAGGCGCGTATTTTTCAAAGGATTCCTACAAAAAGCTCCTTAGCTTGGCAAGGAAGCACCATGGCTACGATAAAGAACGGTTTGTGCGGCTAATGGAACGCCTTTCCTTTGTAATCACCCCGGACGGCGATAATTTTGTGGTCACGAACACCAAATACCCCCAAATGTTTAAAGCGTTGAAGCGCTTGCACAAGGTTGACATGAAACAAGCGGCAAACAAAACGAGGGCACTAAGCGCGGCTTGCGAATACCTGGACTTCCGCGTGCTTATGCCGAATTATGCCTGCTCTTTTGAAGACGCGCTGTATTCCCTGGACGACGCGAATACAAAGGAACTCATTCGCCTGGACGCTTTCCTCGCCGCGTTGAATATAAAACGGGAATGTAAGCTGAACAACGTGAACTGGATATTCATGAAAAAGAAAATAGTCAGTTTTAGCGGGCGTAAGGAGCATTATGACATTAACAAGAGCGGCAACGAAAACAACCTCATCACGATTTATATTGATAAGTCCTGGAGCTTCCATTGGCCCAACATAAGACCGAACTTCGGCCCCGAAAAGAATACGGAAAACCGCGAAGCCTTCGAAAGTGCTGTTGAGGGGCTGCCCAACGCCGACGGCATGAAAGCCTTTTGCATCAAGCATTTCAAGCGTTGCCGCGAATGTGGTTGTTTATTTGCGCCGCCCCCGCGCGGCCACCCCAAGGTAATGTTTGATAAAATATTTTATTCCTGCGGCGGCGGGACGAGCTTTGGCGTGGAGCATTTGACCCGCGATAATTTTGATTTTGTAACCGGTTTGATAAAAATTCGTTTGGGTCATTTTTCGGAGGGTAGATAAAATGAAATTATGCAAACAGTAATTGCATGATTTACGAAAACCGCAAATGTTTATTTCCTTTCTGCTATCATAACCACCCCTTCGGCGGAGGGGGTTTTGTCGGGGGCGGTGATGGTGCCGAGTTCGATGCATTTTTCATACATGCCGTCCAGCAGACCCAAAGAGGTTTGCTGGTTGAAAAGTTTGTATTCACCTGCCATGTGTTTGGGCAGGTATTTTTTTATCATTTTGTGAATGTCGTCGGCCATGGGTTCAATCAAATGAGCGATTTCCTTAAGGAAGGCGTCGGTGACGCACCAGTACACGTCGGCTTCGCTGACGAGGATACGGGGGTGGAACGTGTCGTTTTTCTTTTTAAGGTATCCGGCTTCGATGGCCTTTGCCGCTGTTTCCCTTTCGCCTTCGGTCAGGGACGATAAGGGAAGCCCGCCGATGGCGCGTATGGTGAGGCGGAGGGGTTTGTCTTGGGAAATGTCGTCCCCGCAGCCGAAATGTTTTTCCAACCGCCTGCCGTAGATGTTGGAAATGAAAACCCGCTTGTATCCGTCGATGTCGTGGGCGATGTTGCCATCGCAGCCGTAGAAAGGAGCGTCGAAGGTTTGCCCTTCCTTGATGGCGATGCCGAAGGTATAAAAATCGCGTTGGGTGGGGGTGATGTGTGCAAAGTATTTTTCTTCCGCCCTTTTCCCCACGTGTTCGATTAATGCCCAATTCAAGTCGTGTATGAGCTTCCACGTTATCAGGCGTGTGTCGGTTTGCGGGTTGAGGAAGGGCAGGCCCAGAATGGTCTGCTCGTGCTTTTTAACGAAGGCGTCGAATTTTTCCGCGATGACGTAGGCGTGGCGTCCGTACATTTCGCTTACTTTCATATAATCATCATAGTCCGTGAGGATAAAGTTGGTAATGTACTTACCGCTTTCCGTTTTCCGCAGGAATCCGTAGTAACCGTTTGTTCCGTGGGTTTGTATCCATACTTCCTCCTCCACATAGGGCATAGGGACGCCCAGCATTTCGGAGAGTTCCTTTACGCTGCGTTCGGTGTCCTTGCACAGGTAGATGAGGGCCTTTGAAAAGCTGCGGCGGGCGTGTTCCCGCGGGTCGTTGCCCACGGGGCTACCCGTGCCGATGAAGGCGATTTCGATGGGCTTTAATACGGGGTTGTCCATTTTTCCCACTCCTTTTTTAATAGTAACGCGTGCCGACCAGAGCCGCTGTTTGACGGTGTTTTGGCTGATGCCCAGCCGTTTTGCGATATGCGGCACCTTCAATTCGTCGAGGTAGTACATGACGCACACGTCGCGGTATATCTTCGACAGGAAGGCGAATTCCCGCAGGATGCGCCGCAAGCGGAGCTTGTCATCCTCGTTTTCGATATATTCGTCGATGGATTGGGAACAGCCGGTTGCGGCATCGTCCGAATAAAGGGCGGTGTGGTCCGCTCCGCGCTTACGCTTTACGGAAAAATCGGCGTAGACGCGCCGCGCGATTGTCCACACGAAGGCGTAGGGGTGGGTAACGTCGGAATTCCTGCGCGCCGCGGAAAGCACGGCGGCAACGATATCCGAACATAAATCCTCCGCTTCATAGGAATTGGCGGTGCGCTTGTACGCAAAAGCGTACAAACTTTTCAGGAACGCCTTGCTACCGAGCAGGCCGTAGATTTCGTTCACGGGCTTCGCTCCGTTTCGTTAAGCCTTAACGCTTATATAGTCGGCGGAAAAAGGATCGGGTTAGGGAATGGTGCGTTCATGTGTTATTTTAACGATGTAAAAGCAATTTTGGAAATGTTTTTGGTTGAAAACGGAATCATAAAACATACATAAAATTTAATCCCCCCTTGACTCTTCCCCTGGGGAAGCGGTTATGCTCCTTCCGATGCATAACGCTTCCCGCGCCTCTGTACGCGGGGGATTCATGGGGGATTTTTATATGGACAAGTTGATTAAAATACGCGACGTGTCGCATAGGTATGATGTATCCGCGCGCACCCTGCGGTATTACGAGGATATGGGGCTGATCGAAAGCATCCGCACCGATGTCTACGCCTACCGCTTGTACGACGAAGCGGCGGTACGGAAGCTCGAGCAGGTCCTCATCCTGCGCAAGCTCAACATTTCCATCAAGGATATACAAATGATTTTTAACGCGTCGGGGACGGAAGCGGTACTGGCGGTGCTGGGCAAGAAGGTGCGTGACATTGACGGCGAGGTGTCGCTGCTGCATGAACTTAAGGGGTTTATCCTTGAATTTATACGCCAAATCAGGCAAGCGGATTTTACCAAGGGCGACGACGTTAAGATGCTCTACGAAAAAGCAAAGGAAATCGAAGGCCGTATTACCGCCGCACCCGAAAATGCTGCACCCGAAAATACCGTTCTCGACGTTAGCCGCTTGCCGGAAGTCTTGGAGCAAACCGACAGGCGCATACCGAACGTTACGGTGGTCATGCTGCCGGGCTTCCGCGCGGTAAGCGGGTGTGACTACAATGCCCTTTGGGGTTGGCTGGAAACCCGCGGCCATTTGTGCAGGGAGGACTTTTGGGGCGGTTGCGAATTCTACCTAAACAAGGAAGATTCGGGCATGGACAGCATGTTAATGTACGCTGTCCGCGACCGGGTGACCGAAGCCGATGCCGCACCCTTCGAGCTGATAACGGTGGAAGGCGGTATGTACGCCGCGGCGGTATACGCCGATATGGACGGCGAAAGCCAAACAAGCACCCATGCGAAAATTATGAAATGGCTGGAAGGCACGAACTTTACCCACGACGATTCGCGGGATTGTTTGGCGCAATTATTGTTCCCGCATAGTGATATAAAACGCGGCTTGGGGTATCACCAAATGCAGCAATATATACCCATTAAATTTGACACGCAGGATTGGCAAACGGTGTACTCACTCGCCACGGACGCGTTTATCCAAAGCATGGAACACGGCGCTACATGGAAAGGGATTCCCCGCCGCACCATCGGCTCTACGGGCGACCCGGATTATACCTTCCGCGAAGTAGAAGGCCGTAACGGCATCCATATCACCAACCGCGCCAACGATTGGGACGGAATCTTCATCCTATTGGACAAGTTGGGAATCCAACCCAACCATTATTGCACAATAGAGGTGCGCGGGCGCGTAACGGACAAAACATCTACTTTACCGGGCGGCCGGATTGAAATGACTGCCTTGCCGGGGTACGATTCGATGGCGCACCACGTTGTAAACGCTGGCGAAGCGTTCACGCTGGCGCACACCTTCCCCGTTATGAGGGATCGGGCACTACCCACCTTGCGGATTACGTCAAACCACCTCGCGCGGGAGGTGCCGTTTATGATTGAACATATCGAAATAACGGTAAAGCCTTTTTCCGCAAACCCGAACTATACAGAAATTGACCGCCCCAAGTACGAAATCCGGCATTTGGAAGCGTTTGAAGTAACCTGCGACGGGACATTTTACGCGCGGGTACACGGCGAAACGCCGCCGATCGGCGCAATAATCAAAGCCCCCGCGGGCAGGTACATCTACGCCGCCCTGCCGCAGGGCTACACCGATACCGCCGCCTTCATCGAGGAGGTATACGAAACATACCTTCCTTCCTGGCTGATGTGGGGCGCCGGGTTTGAACTGACGGGCGAAGCGGAACTGATGATCGACAACGCTCTGTTGTTGAGCGTGGTGCAAAAGGGTTAAACCCGTGAATAAAAAATGGCCGGAAAAACTCGCGGCACAAGTAGAAAACAAGTACGGGCAAAAAGTACGCGACCGTATCTTCGGGGACATACCGCCCCTGCCGTTACGCCGCGAAAGGGACGAAGCCTGGCTGCGCAACTTGGTTAGGGGGGTTAATGATTTGAATGACGTGGATTATTTAAAAGTGGTGGATAAAAATACGCGGCATCTTTATTAATAACCCATTGTAAAATCAAAAAATTTATTTCTTCCGCGCGTAGATGATGAGGGTTGTGGAGTCGTCGTCGATGGGTTTCTTGTCGAAGTTTTCGTATTGTTGCTCGATTTCGAAGCCTGCGGCGGTGAGCCAGCCGTGGATGTGTTCGAGGGTGGCGTAGTGTTTGATTCCGAAGGTTATTTCTTCGGCGTGCGTACCGTCGGCGAGTCGTTGTTCGCAACCGTTCGTGGATGTAAGGATGCCGCTATCTTCGTCAAACGCGCCCGACGTCGTCCATTCCCTTTGATAATTGCCGTGTTCGTCTGTGCCTTCCCATTCCCACACGACGTTGCCGTCATCCTCAACGTTATACCCCGCGGGGCGTGTCAGCGTGCGGCCATTGGGCGCCCACGGGTTGTACCCGATGTAAAGATATCCGCCGGTCACAAGCGCGTTTGCGGCTTTTTGGATGAAAAGCTCCTGCGCTTTTTTATATTCAATACCGGCTCCGATTTCGATGTTAAACAGCAAATTACCTGCCAAAACCACCACATCGAAGCCCGCACCCCAATCGTCAAGCAGCGCGTCGGCGTTACACCAATGAATGTTGGATAAACCCAACGCCTTGGCGGGTATATTGGCAAGCATGTCATCGTCCATATCAAAGCCCCAAGCGTCATGTCCCGCCTTCGCCAACGGCACAAGGATACGCCCGCCGCCGCAAGCAACCTCCAATACCTTCTTCGCAGGGGCGCCGATGGTTTGCAAGATGAACTTTACGTCGTCGTCTTGCGTCTCATGCTGTTCGTATAAAAACGCACCCAAGTTCTTAATTTCGGTTTCATTTGACATGCGGTTTCCTCCGGTTTTTTATAGTGATTGTAAATAAAAAAACCGTCATCGCAAGATAAATGACGGCTAAAAGTAATCTTTATCAATCGTTTATTTTATTCCAAACAACGTACGCGCATTTTCATACGTTTGTCTTCGTACAACATCGGGGGATATTTTTTTTATTTGGGAAATCGCGTCCACAACATATCGTAAATACCCCGATTCATTCCTTTTCCCGCGATGCGGCGCGGGCGTGAGGTAAGGGCAATCGGTTTCAAGTAATATTTTTTCCAACGGCACGGCCTCCACCACAGTCTTCAACCGCCCCGTCTTGTCGTACGTAAGTACGCCCCCGATGCCGAGGTAAAAACCCATGTCAACATATCTTTGCGCCAGCGCAGCGTCACCGGGAAAAGCATGGATAACGCCGCCGGGGGGAAGGGTCGGGCCGTCCACGGGACTACCCCCCTTCAACCGCCATCCCCCGTTCCCGTACGGAGACCCCGCCATTATCCCGTAAACATCCTCATCCGCATCCCGCGAATGTATAATTACCGGCAACCGCAATTCCCAAGCGATTTCAAGCTGCCGTATAAACCACTTCCGCTGCACATCCGGCGGCGAAAGGTTCCTAAAAAAATCCAAGCCGATCTCACCGAAAGCAACGACCTTTTGATTCGCCGCCAGGGCCTTTAATTCGGCCAAATTCCTTTCGGTGAGGGTCTTCGCGTCGTGCGGATGCACACCCACCGTCGCGTATATGAAAGGGTATTTCTTCGCCAATTCAACCGACGCCCGCGACGAACGCATGTCGCTGCCCACGTTAAGCACCGCGCCCACGCCGTTGGACGCGAGGGAATCCAACACGGCATCCCTATCCGCGTTAAATTGGCTGAAGTCGTAATGCGTGTGGGTGTCGAATATCAATGGGGGCGTCATTGCGCCTTCTCCATCCGGGGGAACGCCGCGGGGCCTTTCTCCACGCGCACCTCGCGGGGGAGAAGCCCGAAATGCTTCGCGCTTTCCCAAGTGGTGAACGCCGAATCGGTGATGTTTAGTTGCGCGCGGATGATGGCGGGGGTGGCGGGCATCACGGGGGCGATGGCGATTGCCGTGATACGCAGGGTTTCCGCAAGGCAGTACAATACGTTGGCGAGTTCGGCGCGCTTCGTTTCGTCCTTCGCCAGTACCCAGGGCGCGTTTTCGTCGATGTATTTGTTCGCGCGGCGCACGGCTTGCCATGTCTCCGCCAACGCCTCGGAAAAACGCAGGTTGTCCATGTGGTCCTCGACTTTGGTGATCATGGCTGTGGCAAGCGCGGCGAGGTCGGTGTCGTAAGGGGAGGGTGCGGGCGCGCAAAGGGGCAGCGTGCCGCCGAAATATTTGTCCACCATACCTACTGTGCGGGAAAGCAGGTTGCCCAGGTCGTTGGCGAGGTCGGCGTTGTAACGGTTAATAAAATTGGCGCGGGTGAAGTTGCCGTCCGGCCCGAAGGAGAACTCGCGCAACAGGAAATAACGCAGCGCGTCCACGCCGAACTCCGCCGACAGCGGGCGCGGGTCGATGGCGTTGCCCAGGGACTTGCCCAGCTTTTGCCCCTCGATTTGTAACCAGCCGTGGGCGAAGACTTGTTTGGGCAGCGGCTCACCCAGCGCGAGCAGGATGCAGGGCCAAATAATCGTGTGGAAGCGCGTAATTTCCTTCGCCATCAGATGCACGTCGGCGGGCCAGTATTTCTTGTATTCCGCGTCGTTCTCCGACAAAAAGCCCAGCGCCGTCACGTAGTTGGGCAGCGCGTCCACCCACACGTACATGATATGCCCGGGGTCAAAATCCACCGGCACACCCCAGGTAAACGTGGTGCGCGAAACGCACAAATCGTTCAAGCCCGGTTTGAGGAAGTTATTTATCATTTCGTTGCGGCGCGACGCGGGCATGATGAACTCGGGGTTGGCGGCGATGTGCGCTTCCAGCGCCTTCTGATATTTGCCCATCCTAAAAAAGTAACATTCCTCGCTGATGCGCTCCAGTGGCCTGCCGCAATCGGTGCAAACTTTTTCTTCCTTCATTTGATGCTCGGTGAAAAACGTTTCGCAGGGTATGCAGTACAGCCCTTCGTAGCTTCCTTTATATATGTCCCCTTGCTCGTATAATTTCTTGAAAATCCGCGCCACCGATGCCATGTGCGGCGCGCCGGTGGTGCGCTGGAAATAATCGTAATCAATGTTCATCAGTTCCCAAATTTCCTTGTACTTGGCGACCAAGCCGTCGCAGTATTCCTGGGGCGTAATGCCCGCGGCGGCGGCGGCTTGCTCCACCTTTTGGCCGTGTTCGTCCGCGCCGGTGAGGAACTTGACGTCGAAGCCGCGCGCTTTCTTATAACGTGCCAAGGAATCCGCCGCGACGGTGGTGTACGTGTGGCCGATGTGCGGCTCGCCGTTGAGGAAGTAGATGGGGGTGGTGACGTAGAAGGGTTTCATGGGATGAAATGCTCCTTTTTAACTTGTACCCTAGTAGGGTACAAGTTGGAATGGGGTGCGATGGGAGTATAACATAAACGGGGGAAGTTAACGCAATGAAGCACTACCCCATATAACGATGATTAAATTTCGTTTTTATCCATTGTTGACATCATAAATGATTTGACATTCATAAAAGGGTTTGCGAAAATTAAGACCAATGAATATCATTTGGCTATTAACCGGATAACCGAACCCTTAGATAGGAGTTGAACATATGCAAGCAGTCAGAGCGTTTTATAATGAAGGTGCATTTATACCTTTTGAACCAGTGGTTGTTCCGAAGGGCAGCCACGCTATCGTCACCATTCTTGATTTTGTGATAAATCAATCGCAAAATGTAGATGAAATCACGCAAGAAGATGACGATTTTTATGCATGGCATAAACGTATAAAAGAAGCCCTTGCGCTTTCGATGAACGAAGAATTGCCGGATGTTTATTTTCGGCGTTCAAAAGATATGCGCCCACCCATAAATTTTGACAACTGAGGAGGCAAGCAAATATATGAAATACGCGTTGGATACAAATATTATTATCCGTTATTTGAAAAATGAAACGACCTCTGTTAACAATATAGACAACGCACTTGCCAATAACCACAAGTTATATATACCAAAAATGGTGGATTACGAAGTACGCCGCGGTTTTAAGCTAATGCAAAGACCTTCACATCGTAAAGAACAGGTGTATGAACTGCTCACCCAACGCTGCCCCATTATCGAAATAACCGCTGTGATTTGGGAACGGGCAATTGATGTATATAAAGAATTGTACCGCAAAGGTTTTACCGTTGGGGAATTGGACATACTCATCGCGGCATTTTGCCTTGCCCACGATTGTGCCATCGTTACGAACAATATAAAGGATTATGAAAACATTGACGGGCTTGCTATTTTTGGATTGGACACAGACGTAAGTATATAAAAAGCTGTTAATATTTAAAGTGTTTCTCTTTCTAACCCAAATTCATCACGTAAAAACTTTTCTAACATAGCGAGTTCTTTGTGTTTCTCTAAGCCTTCAAAGAGGGCAATGACTCGTTTTGCAAGGTTTTTTCCTTCTTCTTGCCTGTTTAAATAGAAACAAGCGTACATTTTGTTACCTAATAACAAAGGGAGATAATAATACTGCCAATGGATTTCACATAAATGTATCCCCTCGTCGCAATGCAGGATGGATTCGTCGTACCGTTTTAACAAACCCAGGTACTTTGTTAAATTGTACGTAACCTGTATGTATATCTTTGTTCTTTCTTCTTCCACGGTATGTTGTATATCTAATGATGATTTTAAATTTAATAAAATGTCTACGGCTTTGTCAATGAATTCCAAATTAAAATATGCCAAAGCAATATTATTAATAGCGATTATTTCATCCATCGTTAACAGCATAAATGTTTTGTTTTCATTAAAGTCGTGGCGGGTTAGTATGACGGCAGCTTTCGCGTATGCGAGCATGGCGTTGAAATCTTTGCGGTAAAAAGCGAGGACAGATTTTACATACATGACATGCTGTTTAATTAGGTTGTATTCCCCTCCACGCACAGACAATTCTTCTAATTTAACCTCTGCTTCCTTTAATGCACCTTCGGTTTTTTTACGAAGGAGTAACTGTATATTATTCTTTATATCAATAATTTTCATTTCTTCTATGGATGCTATAGACGTAAAGTATTTTTGTGGGTCTTCCCCTAAACGTTGCATTATTTTTTCAAAAACAAACCAGCAGGGGCGTCGGATATTTCTCTCTATGCGCGAGATTTCATCCTTTGAACAAATACCCGCACATAGGTTTTCTTGTGTCAAGCCCTTGCTCTTGCGCAGTTCCTTAACAATAGTCGCAGCGTTATACAGCGGCATAACGGACACACCCTTTCATCCCCATAATAATAACGGTTGCAAAAAATGTCTATAAAAATAAGGAAAGTTGCAAAAAATGTCTACTTTTAACATAAAAAATACAATTATAATCTTAATGATGGAACGAATAAATAAAAAAGGAGAAAACAAAATGGAAGCAAGAAGCAAGTACGGTGGCAGGTTTTGTAATCCCGACGAAAAGCAAGTCACTACCATCGGTTCGGGTTATATCGCCAATTTTTTAACGGGGGGTGTTTTATCGAAAGCGGGGGCAACAGTAACGGATATGAGGATTTATTTTTCCGGTAATGTATTTTCGTTCAATTCCAAGGGGAGCCTTTCGGCGATAAAAGAGCAAAAAATACTAAATGTACGCGATGTAACGGGTGTAGGCTACAGATTTTACAATCCGTTGAAATTTATTGTATGGGCTTGCCTAATCGCAATCCTTGGATTTTTTTGGATATTTTTAACGGTGGAAGAAAATTACGGACGTCGGGGAGAAGTCACCGGTACCAGTGTTACGGGTTTGGGCATTGGAGGTTTTTTTATTTTTTTACTATTAGCAGGCGTGTTCGTCGCATTATACTTATTCTTCCGTAAAACGTTACTTTGCATCGAATATGCCGGAGGGAACATAGCGTTTGATGTCAAGTGGATACTTAGCCATGAACAGGATGATTTTATTCGCAACATTCACCTAATTAAAGATAAAATCCATAACCCGTCAGGTAACGCAAATGATTACATTGTTTACCGTGAAAGTGCGCCAAGCGGAAATCATATACTTTGCCAAAATTGCGGACACCAAAACAAGCCACCTTCATTGTTCTGTGTAAAATGCGGGAACGGACTGGAATGACCGTAAAAATTGAATTGTTTGACAGATGTTTTATTATCAAAGAAGGGCATTTTACTGTCAACAACGGCTTCATTACAAAGTCAACCGGCGAAGCCGTAGTAAACTACGGCGATGTGCTTGCCGTCGAGTTTGTTAAACGCCGTTCCAAAAAAGTTATGTACATGAGTTTAATATGTTGCGGTTTAATGGTTTTGGGAATGGATTATTATAAACACCTTCCAACAACAATACCCATCGCGGTTGTAGCCGTGGTGGGTATTTTGTGTTTTACGTTTTTATTTTCCGTTCGTCGGTTTTTGGAAATCACTACGATGAAGGGTATATTTCGTGTTCCAATATCTAAACACGACGATTCAATAAAAACCTTGGTTTTGCAACTTCGTAAACATATAGCTTTTTTAAGTAATTAAACATTACCTCGTTTTCGCTGGAGTTCGCTTATGAGTACGACTTCGAAAAATTCCGCGCATTTAACCGCGACATTCTCGATGTTTACTAACTTGACCTCAAAACTTTTCAAGATATCCACAAGCTTTAAACGCACATCGATTGGGTATTTTGAGATGAATGTCCCAAATCTTTGTTTATCAAGGCGTCCCAAAATTTCCGTTATATCGGTTGCGGGAATAGTGCGATCATCGGTAAAAAATTGGCGGCGATAATCTTGTCCCTTGTTTTTAATCGGATTTAAATAATCGGGATCTTCACCTTTTCTGACGGCTGCTCTGTTCTTTGTATCGCCCGGTCTAGTCATGATTCCGTTTGTTAGCATCACCATAAAATCCGCCGGTATTTTCCCGCGTGAAAAATAAGGGTGAAGCTCTTGTGCAAATCTGCTGATAGTGACTTTGGTCAATTCCATGATACAACCTCCTTAATATTTTTGTAAAAACAACATACATACAAATCCTCGCAAATCCGTACAAATCTATCGGTAGTTATGATTTATTCTTTCGATGTCGCGGCGGCTGTACCCGCTGCGTAATCTTAAGAAAGGTGGTGGTGAGGATGCAAAAGATTTTATCCATCCTCATGGCAGTCATGCTGGCATTTAATGCAAGTGTGACATGGTGCGACGCAGTTGTCAACACAGAAAAAGCACTAACAGAAACAAACAGCATTTGGCAAGAAGAACCCATTCTTTAAAATGCTGTAGTTCCAAGCCAAACTCGTCACGAAGGAACACAACCAGCGTGGCGAGTTTTGTTTTGCACCCATAATATAGCAATAGTAGAAAAAAATGTCAAATTAAATAATCAACTTAAATAAATAATTTAAATAAACAATTTAAATAAATAACGAATAAATAAGGAAAGTTGCAAAAAATGTCTACTTTTATATATAAAAATGTCGCTATAATTAGGATTAACCGCCGGACAGGCGAAAATATTTCGGGAGGCTATGTAAATGAAGAAAATGACAGCCCTGCTGCTGGCAGCGGTAATGACTTTGGGTGTGGTTACGGTAACCGTATCCGCAAACACGAATACAGGTGTGCCCTCATGGGTAGCCGCGTACCTGGAAATCCTGGAGGATTACGGGCGGGAATATAATTTTACCCTGATGGACACGGGCGGCAGGGGTACACCGGAATTGTTGGTCGGAAGACATGGCGCCGGGGAAGTTTATTCCTACCATAATGGCGTTATACACCGTTTAAGCGAGCATCCCAATCTTAACAGAACGGATGCGCGGGGATGGCAGCACGTCATGTCCCATGTAACGAGCGAAATTTGGTTTGGAGGGAAACCAATCGCTTACGTAATAAGTATCATGATGATTGAAGAAACCGGACAGGGGCACTATGGCGGCGATGTCATGTTTGCTCAAATTATGCCCGACGGCAGCTTCGATGTATTTGCGCAACAGCCCGAAAGCGGAAATATAAACATAGGGGAATTATGGAATCAGGGGGGGGCCAGCCAACAATTGTACATGATTCCCGCCAGACCGTTTAATATAGCCACCGAAATGAACAAGATCGGCGCAAATATGGAAATACCGCCGCCGCCGCCCGCACCGACGCTAACGTATGAAACCTATGAAGCAATGGGAATTGAATTGTCGGGGTTTGCCATAAGGTCCGAGTCAATTATCGAAAGCGTTACCCTGTACGTAAACGGCGAAGAATTCCATACCCGGTGGAATCACCCCATGCATAATCATAATGAATATGACGCGTACCGTGTATATTGGACCCTGACATTTAATGCCCTTCCTGCCGGAACGCACCGTATCCAGGCTTCTGTATCCGATGGTGACCAATCGTCCCCATTAAGTAATACATTGGAATTTGATTCAAGGTATTTGGGTCCCATGCCCCAAGCCACGGGATTGACGCTGACCGATTCGACATTATCGTGGGACGTGGTGCCGGGAGCGACAAGCTATTTCGTAGGTATCGCAAGGTATGTTCCCTCAAATTTCAATCCTGACGAATGGTTTTGGTCTTCAATCGGTTCCAGACGGGTTGAAGAAAACCGTATCGACTTGTATACAATTAGATTGGAAACCATGAACGAACATTGGGAACCTGTCCCGCTGGACTGGGAAACGCAGGAATATCAAGTATCAATATCTATAAACGGTGATTTTATCACACGCAGCCCAAGCACAAGCGAACCCTTAACAATCACTTATCCATTTTCCGTACAGGGTGGGGTCGGCGCCGCTCCTGCGCCGACTCCCGCTCCTCCCACACCGCAACCCACACCGCAGCCTACCCCCGCGCCCATCATTGTAGCCCCCGGCGCTTCCGCCGATATCATCACTACCGAACGGTTGGTCAGCGTCATACCCCCCTCGCCCGCGGCGGGACGGGATTTGCGCTACACCGTACAGCCCGGGGAAACGCTTTGGGGCATCGCCTTTAATTATTACGGTTCGATGCAAGCCGCAACGGTCAACCGCATCGCCGCGGCTAACCGCGATATCCTCCCCGCCAACAACGCGTTGGAAGTGGGCATGGTACTCACCCTTCCCGCGCAGGGTTTGCGCCAGCCCGTTATGCAAGCCAACCTCGGCGATGCAGCGGGTGTGTACCTTGTGCGCCCGGGTGATACGCTGTCAAGCATCGCGTTGCATTTCTTCGGTGACGCGTCCCAATGGGGGCGCATCCGCGAAGCCAACAGCCCCCGCGTCGGTACCAATAACATAATTTACGCGGGGCAATGGCTGATTATCCCGCGCGCGTAAGGTAAGCCGCACGTATAGGGGAGGTAATCGTATGAAAAAAAGAACGGTCTTGTTCACTTTGGTTTTTTTAGCAATTTTATTCGCGTTACCAATAGTGGCCTACGCCAACGCGCCGTTATCCATCATTAGTGTGGAAGAAAACACCGAAGCCGCCGACGGCACGGTGAGCTTTACCATTGTGACCGGTACGGGTGTCAATAACGTTTGGGTAAAGCACAGCGACCCGCCGCGCTGGCCCCGAGCCGAACGCATTACCGGGGACGCGCTTTCGCAAACGTGGGAAGTGGTCTTTACACCGACCCACGCGGGGAGCCAATATGTAGAGGTATGGGCAAACCGCGGGTTTTGGTTACAGGGCGCGTCAATGCAAGAACTGTATGTTGATACATCAGCCCCGATCAAGACCGACCCGGTTATACGCAACGTTGATATAACCCGACTGCCGGGTGCCGTGCATTTATCGGTAACCACCGAAGGGGAAGTAAACAATGTATGGGTGCGCCACAGCAATCCCGCGCGGTTCCCACAAGCTGTACGCACCGGAGGGGATGACACAACGCAAGTATGGGAAATCATTGTGACCCCCGCCGTATTGGGGACACAAACGTTTGCGGTTTATGCCAACCGTGGTTTTTGGCTGAGCGGCGCGGTAAGCCAAACGCACAGCATAACGGTGCAAGCCCGAATAACGGCTCCCACCCCTTCGCCGACGCCGGAACCGACAACGCCCGTCCCGACACCTACGCCTGCACCCATTCATACACCGTTGCCCACACTAACACCTACGCCAACCCCCACGCCAATACCCACCCCGACACCCGCACCCACGCCAACACCTATCCCGTTTAACGCTTATGATTTTGAACAGCGCGTTTTGGAACTGGTTAATATCGAACGCGCTAATCAAGGAGTGCCTGCATTGGCGTTGGACAGTACCCTCGCTGCCGTGGCACGCAACCACAGTATAGATATGGCGACAAACGATTTTATGAGCCATACCGGGTCTGACGGTTCATCACCGTTTGATAGAATGTTGGCAGCGGGTCTTTCGTGGAGCCATGCCGCCGCAAATGTAGCCGCAGGGCGTCAAACCCCCGAAGCGGTGGTTACCGCATGGATGAATTCCCCCGGACACCGTGCCAACATCCTCAATGCCAACTTAAAATATATAGGGGTTGGTGTGCATCGTTTGGCAGGTACGCAATGGACGTATTACTGGACTCAAAAATTCGCCACGTTCGGGTAGCACGCGATTAATAAGAAAAAAATTATCACTTTGACTTCTACCTAAATTAAGCAGAAGTTGAAACCCACACAACCGGAAAAACGCCTGTTTTTTAACTTCGGCCCTACTAGGGCACAAGTTGGGCCGGACATTCCAAAAGAAAAAACGGGATGCCAACACACCGGACACAAGTGGGGCGGGGGCGGGCGGATGTTCCATAAGCAGCGCCTACGCAATCGGACGATGAACGGCGAACGGGCGCGTTACGTGGTTGGTGTCGGGCTGCTTCCCAAGACCGACACAACCACTTCGCGGACGGAGCCGTTCATCGTCCGATTGTGTTCAGCGCAGCGTTGGAACATCCGCCCGCCCCCGCCCCACGGAATAATAACAGGTAAGACAACCCCATTTTTTACGTCCCGCAAAAAGTCCTATACCCGCACCCACATTCCGGCGGCTGCATATAATCGGCATTTTCCTCATACGGTTTACGCAACACCTCCAGCAAATCACGCATAACAGTCAAATCCCCTTCATCCGCCGCGGATAACGCTTCCTCCACGCGGTGATTGCGCGGAATAACGGCGGGGTTGCGTTTGGAAACCGCACGGAAGGTATTCGTAAAATCCTTGCCTTCCCTTTTCATTTCATCCAGGAATTCGTTAATGATCATTTTGTCGTCCGCGCCTTCGCGGGTCATACCCAATTTGATCCGCATACATACGAGCCAATGCGCTTCATGGTGTTCCCGATAATGGGCGACCGCTTCCTTGGCTTGCGCCATCGTTAAAAACGGCGCGAGGGATTCCGCCAAGCGGCTCAGGTTCCACGCGCCGATGGCGGGTTGGTTCTTGTACGCGTAGCGCCCCTGGGTATCGATGGAGCTGAAAACGGTATCGGGGTCGTACGTGTCCATAAAGGCGCACGGGCCGAAGTCGATCGTTTCACCGGAAACCGCCATGTTATCGGTGTTCATCACGCCGTGGATAAAACCTACGGATTGCCACTTCGCGATGAGCGAAGCCTGGCGTTCGCATACAGCGCGGAAGAACCGCGCGTATTTGTTTTCCGCGTGTTCAAGGTCGGGAAAGTGGCGGCGGATCGTATAATCCGTCAACGCGCGGACATCCTCGGGCGAGCCGAACGCCGCCGCGTAATTAAACGTTCCGACCCGGATGTGGCTTGCCGCAACCCGTGTGAGTACCGCTCCCGTCAGTATCCTTTCACGTATCACACCGCGCCCCGTCGATACGACCGCCAACGAACGCGTGGTGGGGATACCCAGCGCGTGCAACGCCTCGCTGATGATGTATTCCCGCAGCATTGGCCCGAGTGCCGCGTAGCCGTCGCCCCCGCGGGAAAACGCCGTCGGGCCGGAACCCTTCAATTGGATGTCGAATAAATGGCCGTTCGGGGCCGTCGGGGAAGGAGGTGTCCGCTGTTCACCCAACAGCACCGCTCGTCCGTCGCCCAGCATGGTGAAATGCCCGAATTGGTAGCCCGCGTACGCTTGCGATATGGGGACGCATCCGGCTTCGGGCAAACGCGAACCCGCAAAGACTTCGGCGTTATCCCGTAATACGTCCGCGTTTAAGCCCAATTCCGCGGCCAAGTCGTGGTTAAAGATAACCATTTTCGGCGCAAGCGCGGGTTCGGGACGTTGGCGGCGGTAAAAAAATTCGGGGAGTTGCGTGTAGGTATATTCCAGGTTCCAACCTTCGTTTGACATAAAAAATCGCCTCCGTTTATTAGTATTTCGCGGAGGCGGTATTGTTATCCCCGTGACGCGGGGTTTTACTTAAGTTGTTTTAATAATTCCATCGCGCCTTCGTAGTCGTAATCGTCGATCAAATCCGCCAATTCCTCCATCCCGGTGATGCCCTTCAACGCGTCGACGTAATCCGACGCGCCGTAGTCGCCCGCTTGGAGCAACGCCTCCAAATCCGTCAGCAAGGCAGCCAATTTTTCGGAATCCATCGCTACGGCCTCTTGTTTTTGCGGTTCGATTTCCATGATTAAGGGTTCCAATTCGGCTAGCGCGGCTTCCAGCTCTTTTTCAAGGTCGTGGAGCTGGTCGGGGGTATGGGAAGGCGGGTCAAGCTGCAGGGATTGCTCCAGCGAGAACGCCGCGTCCTGCAATTTTGTCTTGCCGAGGTAGCCCGCGCCGCTTTTTAACGTATGCACGATCCTGTGCGCGGTCTTGGTGTCGCCGGAGCTAAGCGCGTTATAGAAGCGGGTATACGTATCCTTGTTTTCCTTCACGAACGTTCCGATGACCTTGTGCCGAAGCTGTTCATCCCTGCTTAGTTGCTCGTGTTTGCCTTCGCCGTCGGTTTCCGCGAGGATTTTTTCCGGGGGCAGGTATGTCTTGATGATCTTGCGCAGGTCCTGTACCTCGATCGGCTTTGAAATAAAGTCGTTGAAGCTGTTATCTAAAAACATCTTTTTAACGCCCGCGATGGCGTTCGCCGTCAGCGCCACGACGGTTTGCCGTTCGTATTTACCGCCCATCTTACGGATTTCGTGCGTCGTTTCGATCCCGTCCATTTCGGGCATCATATGGTCCATAAACACGATGTCGTAATCCTTTTCGGTTATCCGTTTTAGGGCTTCCTTACCGGAAGACGCCGTATCGATGACGATATCGAGCAGGGCCAGCAACCCTTTCGCCACCGTAAGGTTAAGCTCATTATCGTCCACCACCAATACAGCGGCTGTGGGGGCGCGGAAGTGTTTTACCCCGCTTGCGTCGCCGTCGTCGATCGCGCTCCTGTTACCCGGCACCTTGGGAATCGTAACCGTAAACACCGAGCCTTCGCCGTATACGCTTGAAACGGTGATGTTGCCACCCATCATTTCCGCGAAGTTACGGCTGATGGTAAGCCCCAGTCCCGTACCCGCGATGTTGCGGTTTTTGCGCGCGTCGGCTTGTGAAAAGGGCGTAAAGAGCTTTTGCAATTCCTCTTCGCGGATACCCATGCCGGTATCCTTTATTTCAAAGATAACGGAATCGTCCGTGGTTGTGATTTTCATGCGCAGGTAACCTTCGCTCGTAAACTTCGCGGCGTTTGAGCAAAGGTTCGTCAATATTTGACGGAGCCTTACATCGTCGCCGAACAGGCAGTCGGGCATTTCGCCTTCCTTTACCAGCAGGAAGTCGAGGCCCTTCTTTTGCGTTATATACGTAAACATAGAATGGAGGTTATCGACGAGCGAGGTAAAGTCATAATCGACGGGAATCAGTTCCATTTTGCCCGATTCGATCTTGGAGAAATCCAATATGTCGTTGATGATGCCCAAAAGGGAATGGGAGGAAATATGGATGTCCCGTATATATCCGTTTTGGCGGTCGTTGAGGGTTTCGTTGAGCATAAGTTCGGACATGCCGATGATGGCGTTCATGGGCGTGCGGATTTCGTGGCTCATCTTCGCCAGGAAGTCGTTCTTCACGCGGGTTGCCTGTTCCGCCTCGTTCTTCGCTTCGATGAGCTCGGTAATGTCCACCAGCTCATATACCCGTGACAGATTCCCTTCGCCCAGCAGCGAAGAACGCAGCATAAACCAGTTGTGCCCGTTTTCCTTCTCGATCATGATGTTTTGCTGTATGAATTCGTCCCGCCCGAACGCGTTGGTGAAGAACTCCTTCGTGCCTTCCGTTATGGGCAAGTCGTTAAACAATTGGCCGATGATTTCCCGATCGGCGTCCAAATCCAGCCATTCCATCAGCGAATTGCTGATATATTCGATTTCCGCCTTGCCGTTGATGACAAGCATGGGTGTTCTCATTTCATGGCTCATTCGGGAAAGGAATTCACTCTTCGAGCGGCTCGCTTCTTCGGCCTTTTCGCGCGCGTTTTGGATTTCGGTGACATCCGTGCCGGAGACGATATAACCGATCCTTTCGCCTTCATTATTAAGGAAGTAACTGGCCGACCCTTTTATATAACGGCCTTGCTCCGCCATATGGTATACCTCGGCTTCATGCCCCTCTTCCAATGCCAATACGGGGTCATGCGTTGAACCGGAGGGGTAGATGCTCTTTTCGCTGTAGGGGGAACCGACGACCTCTTCCAAGGTGGAATCAATGATTTCGAGCCCATGCTCGTTCATGTAGATAATATTCCCGTCCGGTCCGATGATGGAAAGCGGGCCGTTTACGCTACCAACGATATTTTTGGCCATATCGTCGAAGGCGTCCGCCAGCGTGCCGAACTCGTCCTTAACGACGGAGTTGAAACGGAATTGGCGTTCCCCCGCCCTAAAGCGGGATACGCCGTTGATAAGTTTATTTATGCTCCCCGTAAACACGGAGGCAACCCAAATGCCCATTAACGCCGCCAGGGTAAGGACAAACAGGCTTCCGGTAAGTACCTGGCGGATCATGCTGTTCATGCGGCTGTTGATGGTTTCGTCCAGTTTTGTCCTGATCACTTCAACCGGCTTTGTAAAATCCTCCAACCCCGCGCCGATGGTGACAAAGCCGAAGCCGCGGCGGGAATAGCCGTTTTGCGCGGAAGGCGCGTATTGTCCCGTGTAATAGGGGATGGCGGCGGCCGTCGTTAATTTTTGGATGCCGCTCCACAATATATAAAAGGAACCGGAGCCCCCGTCCCGCGTCAAATCCATCCACCCGGTGCATTGGGGGGCGTTGTTGAGATACCGCCCGTCCAACCCGACCATGCCCGCCCGTGTCAGCGCGGGAGCGGGGGTCTTGCTTCTGGATTGGTTGTCGAACATCGGCCAGCCTTGGATAAAATCGTTCCAAAGCGGCGTACCGCTTGCCTGCCAGGCGTCGTAAATCGAGGACTCGAGCCAGGGGATTTGCGGGTTGCCCGTTTCGGGGTCGAAGCCGACGATGGAATGGTGCCTGGGGTGGCAGATACTGCGCGATTGGTAATCCCAAATAAAGGCGTAGTTGCCTTCAAACGCGCTGGGCAACGCGGTATAACGTTCCTCCATCGGGGTTATGTGATCGACGAAGGCCATGATATGGTCGTGGTTTAGGGCGAAGGTCACGTACCCGATGTGGTTGCCGCTTGCGTCCGCCACGGGCGCGGCCCAGCGGATAATACCCTCGAAGCGTTGGCCGTTGGGGTTTTCCTTCCCGGCGTACGCTTGCAGCTCCGGGTCGAAATGGATGTCGTACCCGCGCGTTTGGGCGGCCGTTTGCACCGTTCCGGGTACGTACATGCCGATGTAATTCGTACCCACGTACGCGCCGATCACGTCGGAAACAAAGATGTCGCCGGGGCGGAGATACGCCAGCGCGGCGAAATACGTTTCGGCCTTTATATATGTATTTTCCTTTTGGGAGACGTTCCCCTTCGCGGGGTTGAGGGGATAATGGATTTTGGGGGACGCGGAAGCGGTTACCTTGATCAGTTCGTTGCCGTACAGGTCGATGAAGGTAATTTCGTCGTACAGCGGGATATATTCGTACGCGAGTGTGTCGGGCGGGCGGGCGTTAAAGCCGCCGTCGTCGCTGTTTTCGTTGTTGGTGGAGATACCGCCGATACCCGTCGGGGCGTTCGCGCTTTCCGGCACCCAGGACGTTCCGTCGGGGGAAAGCGTCCAACCGCCCCTGACGACGACCCGCCCCTGTTTATTATCGATAAATTGTCTGAACAGCTCCTCCGAAGGTTCCATGGCGGCCAGGAACAGGATGTCGGCGTCGCGGGCATACAGGAATTCGGCGACGTTCCTTGCCGTATCGGTCGTCAGGCGTTCGATGTTTTGGATGGCGATTTCGGTTAACGCGGAGGTGGAGTCCGTAATGGCGATGGCTTCGAGCTCGCGGCCGATGGTGTTGAATTGCACCAGTTGGATTACGATCAATACGACTATGGGTATTATGCTGCTGATAAGGAAGGAAAAAATAAGTTTGGGCCATATGCCGATGCCGAGTTTATCCAATAAACGTTTGATGCGCCCATCGTCCATAATGAATACCCCTCTTTGAAAAAAGTATGAACCATGTGTACTCCATAAATGAGCGTGTTTATTCGTAATGCGTCCACATGCGTATAATTTTAACGATGCCTTTGTAGAGAACGTTATTTTCATTTTTTAGTTTTTCATCATTGGGCAGTACATCATACACGATGCGGTGTTGTTTATTTATCCGGCGAGAATATGAACCTTTTAAATCACCTTGCAATTTTTCATATGCGGGTGGGTTTTGCCACGGATTCATTGATATGACAGATAGAAGGTCTTGGACACCTTTGTCCAACCCGGCGCGTTCAAGTAATCGTGCATCCTTATACGCTTGGTTGGTATACTTTAATTTATATCCCATCCCACGCTATCAAGGCACTCGTCAAGCGGCGTTGCCTTGCCTTCCAGTATAGATTCCTTCATGCCGGGTATTGATTGCAAGTAAAGCGTTTCTATCATCCCATACCATTCGTCTTGGTTCACCAACATTGCCGCGCCGTCATCTGTGGCAATGGATATGGTGTCACTTTGCCTAATGACAGTATCAAGAATGGTGGTAAAATTTTTTTGGGCTACAGCAGCGGTCATATGGCTCATTACACACCTCCATAATGTTATTATACACGAAAAATCATAATAATAGCAAAATCCGAACCCATCACCAAAGAGTTTTGCTCCCGGTTAATAGTTCGGATTAACAGTTATTTTTGCGGCTGACAGGACTTGAACCTGCACAATCTTTCGATCACTAGAACCTGAATCTAGCGCGTCTGCCAATTCCGCCACAGCCGCGTGACGCGAAGGGGATTGTAAAACGCTCGTCGTTAGTTGTCAAGCAAGGGTTTGGGGGACAAGTTCGTAACTATTTTTGTTTTGTTTTTCCAAATTCCGCCGCGCCGCGCTCAACATGAGTTTGATGCGGTTTAGTTGGTTTACTTCGCTGGCGCCGGGGTCGTAGTCCACGGCAACGATGTTGGCTGTGGGGTAGCGGTTGTGCAGGGCTTTGATCGCGCCTTTGCCGGTAACGTGGTTGGGCAGGCAGGCGAAGGGTTGGGTGCAAACGATGTTACCTACGCCGGATTCGATAAGCTCTATCATTTCGGCGGTAAGGAACCAGCCCTCGCCGGTCATGTTGCCGAGGGAGACGACGGGTGCGGCTAGCTTACCCATTTTTTCGATGGGAAGGGGCGGGTGGAAGCGGACGCTTGCTTCGAGGGCGCGGCGGGCGTGGCGGCGGAAGAGTTCGATGATTTTAATGCCCAGCTTGCCGAAGAAGCGGGTCCTTTTGGGGAAGCCCAGGAAGCGTGTCTTAAAACTCGCGTTGTGTGACCCGTACAGAAGGAAATCGATGAGGTCGGGTACGACGGCTTCCGCGCCTTCGTTTTCGAGCAGGGTGACGATATCGTTGTTGGCGGTGGGGTGGTACTTAACGAGGATTTCACCCACCACGCCCACGCGGGGGAGGGTGATGTCACGCAGGGGCAACGTGTCGAAGGCCTCCACGATGGCATGGCAATTTTTCTTAAATTCGCGCGGGCTGCCTTTGCGCACGGCGTTTTTCGCGATTGCGTTCCAATGTTGGTACAAGGCGTTCGCGCTGTTCGGTTCGGCTTCGTACGGGCGTACGCGGTACAATACGCGTATGAAAAGGTCGCCGTAAACCAAGGCTTGGAAGGCTTTGTTTATCAACCCGGGCGTGAATTTGAGCCCCGGGTTTTTTTCCACGCCGCTTGCGCTGATGGACAGGACGGGGATGTGCGCCATGCCCGCGCGCGCCAACGCTTTGCGGATAAACGCGATATAATTGGAAGCGCGGCAGCCGCCGCCCGTTTGCGACATGATAATTGACACGTTGTTGAGGTCGTATTCGCCGCTCGTAAGTGCGTTCATTACCTGCCCCACCACGATGAGCGCGGGGTAGCAGGCGTCGTTGTTCACATATTTTAAGCCCGTTTCGATGCTTGCGCGGTCGATGGCGGGCATCACCACCATGTTATAGCCTTCCGAACGGAAGGCTTCCTTTATAATATCGAAATGCAGGGGCGCCATTTGCGGGCAGATGAGCGTGTGATTTTCGCGCATTTTGCGGGTGAAGACGCGGCGCGGGGTACGGGGTGCGGGCTTTGTTAGGGAAATGCCGCGACGCTGCCTTTCGCCGAGCGCGGCGAGCAGGGAACGTATACGGATCCTCACCGAACCCAGGTTGCTAACCTCGTCAATTTTAAGCAGCGTAAAAATCTTGCCGCTTGCTTCAAGGATTTCTTGCACTTCATCGGAAGTGACAGCGTCCAACCCGCAGCCGAAGGAATTTAACTGCACGAGTTCGATATTTTTTAGTTCGCGCGCAAAATACGCCGCCGCGTACAGCCGCGAATGGTACGCCCATTGGTCGCGTACGCCGAGGGGCCGCTCGATTTTACCCAAATGCGCTACGGAATCCTCGCTCAGCACCGCCACGCCGTAGGACGTGATCATTTCCGGGATGCCGTGGTGGATTTCCGGGTCTATATGGTACGGACGCCCCGCGAGTACGATGGCCTTAGCTTTGTTTTCCGCGATGTAGTCCAAGGCTTCCTCGCCCATTTTCCGCACGTCGGCTTTGTAATGGTCAAGCTCCGCCAAGCCCTTTCGCGCGGCGGTTTTTACTTCTTCCGCGGGGATGTGCGGGAATTCTTCAACCAAACGCGCGATCAGACTTTCGCGCCGCCCCAAATGCAGGAAGGGACTGTGGAAGCGGATGTCCGTACCTTCCGCGAGTTCCTCCACGTTATTCTTGATATTTTCCGGGTACGAGGTGACGATCGGGCAGTTGTAACAATCGTCCGCGCCCGCCGCCGATTCCTGCTCGTACGGGACGGCGGGGTAAAAGATATATTTCACGCCCTGCCGTATCAGCGCCATGATATGCCCGTGCGCCAGCTTGGCCGGATAACATTCGCTTTCGCTGGGTATGGATTCGATGCCCAATTCGTACAAATCGCGTGAGGACCGCGGCGACAATATGACGCGGTAGCCAAGCTCCGCGAAGAACGTTGCCCACAGGGGATAATTTTCATACATATTCATTACGCGGGGTAGCCCGACTACGCCGCGCACGGCTTTAAATTCCGGAAGCGGTTCGTAATCGAACACGCGTTTATATTTGGCTTCGAAGAGGTTGGGGAGGTTGTTGGCGTTGGTGTTGCCGAGGATGGCCTTTTCGCATCGGTTACCGGAAATGAAGCGCGTAACGGCTCCGTCCGTTAACTTCTGCTCTATTAGGGCAGAAGTTACCCCCGTATCTTTTACCGTAAATCGGTTGACGGTCAGCAAGCAATTATTTTCGCACGCCTTGCACCGCGTATGCGACGTGGAAACGGTGAGGGCCTTAAGCCTTTCGGGGGAAAGAAGGGCGGACTTGGCGGATGTATTGCCTTCCGCGGTTCCGTCGCTTTGGACGCGCTCCCGTGCGATTAGCGCCGCCCCGTACGCGCCCATCAGCCCCGCGATATCGGGCCGGATCGCCTCGCGTTCGCTTACATGCTCGAAAGCGCGCAGCACCGCGTCGTTATGGAACGTGCCGCCCTGCACGACGATACGCTTGCCCATTTGCGACGGGTCGGTGATTTTAATAACCTTTTGCAAGGCGTTTTTTATTACGGAATAAGCAAGGCCCGCGGAAATATCCGCCACCGCCGCGCCTTCCTTTTGGGCTTGTTTAACGCGGGAGTTCATAAACACGGTGCAGCGGCTGCCCAAGTCCACGGGGTTCTCCGCGAACAGGCTTTGCTCGGCGAAGGTTTCGATCGGCAAATCCAGCGAACGGGCGAAGGTTTCAAGGAACGACCCGCAGCCCGCCGAACACGCCTCGTTAAGCAGCACCGTATCGATTACGCCGTTTTTGATGCGCAGACACTTCATGTCCTGCCCGCCGATGTCGAGGATAAAATCCACTTCGGGGTCGAAGAAAGCGGCTGCGCGGTAGTGCGCCACGGTTTCGATTTCGCCGATATCCGCGCCCAAAGCGGTTTTGAGTAAACCCTCACCGTAACCCGTTACACAGGATTGTTTAATAGCCGCCCCTGCGGGTAAATGCTCGTATATCTGCGTCAATGCGGCGCGGGCGACGGCCAGCGGGTTGCCTTCGTTGTTCGCGTAAACGGTGTATAAAACGGCGCCGTTTGCATCGATCAGCGCGGCTTTGGTCGTGGTGGAACCCGCGTCGATGCCCAGGAAGCAATCGCCTTTATACGAGGACAAGGCGGCTTTGGGCACAACGTGTTTATCGTGCCGTGCCGTAAAAACGGCGTATTCCTCCTGTGATGTGAACAAGGGCGCCAAACGGTCAATTTCGAAGGGCAGCTCCTGTTTGGCGCGAAGGTTTTCAAGCAACCGGTCGATATCCATTTTCGCGCCTTCGTTTTCGGCGCGGTACGCCGCACCCATGGCGGCGAAAAGGTGCGAATCATCGGGCGAAATTACTTGATCCCCCGAGAGCTTTAATACATCAATAAAGCGAGCGCGTAATTCCGAAAGGAAATACAGCGGCCCGCCCAAAAACGCGATATTGCCCCGAATGGGTTTGCCGCAAGCCAAACCGCTGATGGTTTGGCTTACGATGGCTTGGAAAATGGATACGGCTAAATCGCAGCGCGCCGTCCCTTCATTAATTAAGGGTTGCAAATCACTCTTAGCGAATACGCCGCAACGCGCGGCGATGGGGTAAATGACTTTATATTCCTTGGCCAATTCGTTCAAACCGGAAGCGTCGGTGTCGAGTAACGTCGCCATTTGGTCGATGAACGAACCCGTACCGCCCGCGCAGATGCCGTTCATACGCTGTTCGATCGAATTGCCGAAATAGATGATCTTCGCGTCCTCGCCGCCGATTTCGATGGCGACGTCGGTTTTTTGGCCGCCGTTACGTTCATAGTATTCCAGCGCGTCCGATACGGCGATCACTTCCTGTACGAACGGTACGCCCACCCAATCCGCCAGGCTCAGCCCGCCCGAACCGGTGATCATCGCCCTAAACGAAAACGCCCCAAGCGCGGCGCGCGCTTCTTCGGCCATTGTCGTTAACGTACCGCGTATATCCGAATGGTGGCGCCGATACACGCTGAAATCGGGATTGGCCGCCAACCCCGAAGGGGCATGGCCGTTTATGACCGCCATTTTAATCGTCGTCGAGCCGATATCGATCCCCATGGTATATCTGTGCATCCGGCATCCCCCCGAAGGCGTTTTGTGTACAGCGGAAAACAACCTAGCCATTATAACGGTTCAACCGCGTACGACAAGCGGGAAGTAAAGGATATTGCGTGTTATACTGTGTGCGCAGAGGTGATTGCCATGAATTGGTTCAAATTCGTAAAACTTTATTTATCAAAACCGCGCTCCGTCGGCGCGATAGCCCCCAGCTCCCGCTTCCTCGCGCGTAAAATGGTCGCGCCCATCGACTTCGGGCGGGCGCGGTGTATCGTGGAGTTCGGCCCGGGTACGGGGGTCTTTACGGAACAAATTCTCAAACGGCGCAACGCGGAAACCTTTGTCATGATCATCGAACGCAATAAGGACTTCTGCGAAACGCTGCACAGGAGGTACGCAACCGTCCCCAACCTCCGCATCGTCAACGGCTCCGCCGAAAAAATCGGCACGTATCTGTCGGAGCAGGGCATCCCCCACGCGGATTACATCGTTTCCGGCTTGCCCTTCGCCAGCTTGCCCAAGGAAGTTTCCGAAGGCATCCTTACGCAGGCGTGCAAGCATTTACGCGGCGAAGGCCGTTTTATTACATTCCAATACACGTTATTAAAAAAAGATTTGATCGCGCGTCATTTCGGCACGGTACAAATCACCCGCGAAGTGCGCAACCTACCCCCCGCTTATGTGTTAAGTTGCGGTAAGGATTAATCGGTAAGGATTAATCGGTAAGGTAAAGCAGCACCCCCACCGTAAAAATTGAATCGTCATGATAGATATCCACATGTCCGTTGTACTTTTCGGCGGATGTGCGGATATTTTTTATGCCGTAGCCGTGGCCGGCGTTATCTTTACGGGTGGTAATTACGTCGTTCGCGTACGCTACTCCGCCGTCGAAGGTATTTTCCAATTTGATATACAGGTTGCCCTTGCCGGTCGTGACGGTAAGGGCAAGCCGTTTGTCGTCGGTTTTCGCCGTACCTTCCAGGGCGTTGTCCAGCAGGTTGCCGAGTATGGTCACCGCGTCGGCAACCTCTATGGGCAGGGAAGGGGGGATGTGAACGTTTACGTCCGTTTTGATGCCGTTTTGCGCGGCGTTTTTCAATTTATAGTTGATAATACTGTCAAAGGCGATGTTCCCGGTGTCGCTGTAGATGTCATTTGCCTCCATGTCGCTTTGCAAAGCGTCCAAGTAATTGATAGCGGCTTCATTGCCCGACGAAAATTCACGCAGCGCGGCCAAATGGAGCTTCATGTCGTGGCGGTACGCCTTCATTTTCTCTACCGATTCCTGCATGAGGCGGCATTGGGTGAAGTAATATTCCTTCTCCCGCGCGTGAAGGGCGGACTTGACCGTATCCCCGAACATCCTTGAAATAATATTGTACAGCGCGAGGAATACCAAAATGATGATAAGGGTGTTGGTAACCAGTAAAACCATGCGGACAACCGGCGGGTTTAAATGATGGAAAAGCTCGATAAACGTATTCGTAAAGGGGAATATCACGAAAGGAATCCACAGCTTGTTCAAGTTAATGGCCGATTCCTTGATGTGTTTAAACAACGGGAATATTAAAATCGTTACGAGGTAGGCGGCAAGGCAAACACCGACCACCACCCAACCGACGTTGGCCATAAACCAATCGGCGGGGAGCAACCCCGCGAGGTTATTAACCATGCCGGTGGTAAACATGGAAACGTAATGGCTCCCCGCTACGGCGGCGACGCGTTTCATGGGTACGGATTCGTAGTTGAGCGACAAAACCGCCAGCGCAAAGAAGTAGAACGCGGCTAAAAGGAAAGGATTACCCGCCCACCACGACTGGAGCATCAGCGTAACCCACATAAGCGCGAGGGAAACGGTAAAAATAAAAAAGGATGTCCGCTTCCTTTCGAAGAAGACGTTCATCGTCCGCTCAAAGGCGAGCACCATTAGACCGTTGGCGACGATTGACGCGAGCATCCATTCCATAAATCAAGTCCGCTTTTTCATGATTTCGCTGTATTTTTCCTTCACGGCGTTCCTGCGGTGCTTGCTGATGGGCAGGGGAAGGGTGACACCGGTCAATACCGCGTGGTCGAACTTCAACGCGGTTACGTAATCGTAATTAATAACGAAGGCGTTGTGGATGAACAAGAAATCGAAGCGCGAAAGCTGTTCTTCATATGCCGCTTTTAACGAACCGTAAAATTCCTCCCGTTTGCCGCCCGCCAAATGCAGGATGAGTTTACGGTCAGCGCTTTCGAGGTAAACGATATCCTTGATCCGCGCCTTGTGTGCGGCATGGCCGATTTTGTAGGTAAACGTTTCCGACCACAAGCCCGCAATTTTTATATATTTGCGCAGCACTTCATCGGTTTTTTCGTACCGCAGGGGCTTAACGAGAAAATTAAGGGGCTGGATGTCGAACAATTGCAAAGCGTATTTACGCTCCCACGAAATATAGACGATGGCGGTTAGGTGGTTGTGGTGTACGTCGCGGATGCGTCGCCCGACCTCTACGCCGTCAATTTCCGACAGGGCGAATTCGATGTCGAGGAAGATCAAGTCGTAATGCGTCCCGTTTTCCAATTCATATAACAAACGCTCCCCGGTGAGGAACATGTCGGTTTTGTGCCGAACGTTCATTTTATCCAATATATCGGTTAGGTCGCGCTCCAAATCCGCGCCTATCTTCACTTCGTCGTCGCATACGGCTATATGTATCATAGATGATTTTATGCTCCTTCGGCTGTCCGGTTACGGCAAAAATCCGCCCGATTACGGCAGTATACCATATCAGCCGGAACCGCTTGTTATACTCGGCGGCGCAAATAATACGATGAAAAGAGGAACCGAAATGAAAAAGAAGATTTTGACCGTTTTGCTGGCGGTTGCGTTAACCGTGGGATATGTAATTCCCGTGTCGGGAAGCGGGACCTATACCGTACGCGAAGGCGATGTATTGTGGCGTATCGCCCGCGACCACGGCACGACGTGGGAAGCGCTTGCCGAATATAACGGGTTGCGCAATCCGCATTTAATCCGAACAGGGCAGGAAATCCGCATACCCGACGCGTCGGCACTTGAAATCCCCGCGACCGCGCCTATTGAAACGGCGCACGGCCCGACAGAACAGGAAGTCACCATCGGCGCGGGAACGCCATGGCCCTTGGGCGGCACGCTGACCCTCCCGGCGGTGGTAAGCGTAGCCAACCCCGTACCGGCTGTCGTGCTGGTACACGGCTCCGGCCCCAACGACAGGGACTTAACCCTGGGTGTCAACCGTGCCTTTTACGATATCGCGTCTTATTTGACCGCCAACGGCATCGCGGTATTGCGCTACGATAAACGCACGTTTACGCACGGCGCGGCGTTGGCAGAAAAATTCGACGTTAACGAAGCGGGAATGTTAGCGAGTAATTTCACATATTGGGAGGAAACGATCGAGGACGCCGTCCTCGCCGCCGGTTTGCTCCGCGCGGACGCGCGCATCGATTCCGCCCGTATCTACATGGCGGGGCTCAGCTTAGGCGGTATGTTAGCGCCGCGCATCCACGCAAGCGGCGGGGACTTCGCGGGGATAATCATAATGGCGGGTTCGCCCCGCCATATATTGGAAATTACCGTTGAACAGGAACGCGAAAGCGTAACATTCCAGTCGCAAATACTGGAAGGACAAATCGCGCTGCTCGAAATGTTACTGGCAACAAAAGATTACGATACGTTAAGGATGTTGGACCCTGCCTTGCAAGACTTGGACGATGAAACAGCGTTACATTTTATAGAAGCGTCCTTGGAAGAAGCATACGCGATAAAAATCCTTTTGGAAGAATCCGACGGGATGTTCGATTTGTTATTATCAACATTGGATATCCTGCCTCACATTACAGCCGAGGATGCGTTGCAAGGCTCTGTAGGCGCGTGGCCCGCGTACATCCTGCGCGATATGGCAATCCATTCCGCCGAAAGATACCTGGCGGAAACATCCGTACCCATGTTAATCATGCAAGGCGAAAACGACAAGCAAATCCTCGCCGACGTTGATTATTTATTATATAAGGAACTACTTGGCGGGCGCGAAAACGTAACGTTCCGTTTATACCCCGGGTTAAACCATATCTTCATGCCCTGCGAAGCGGATACCCTGCATGACGCTTTTACCGCGATGCTGGGCGTACCCGCGCAGGTACATCCCCAAGTATTGCAGGATATGGTCGATTGGATCACATCTCGCCCTTCATAGCCCTGCGGTGGTACGTGCGCAGCTTGCGGTACACCTTGCCGTGCACGGTATCGTGGGGGTAGAGGTTCGCGAGGGTTTTGGGGTTGGCGTCGCTGAGCGGTTCCCCCCCGGCGGGCTCGCCGAGCAGGATTTCCAAGCCTTCGTTTACGTGTGTGATGGGATATATATGGAATAGACCATCCTTCACGGCTTGCACGACTTCGTCTTTTAAAACCAAATCGCGGACGTTCCGGGCGGGGATGATAACCCCCTGCCACCCGGAAAGTCCGCGTTTTTTACATAGGTCAAAGAAACCTTCGATTTTATACGTCGCGCCGCCGATGGGCTGGATTTCGCCGTGCTGGTTAATCGAACCCGTTACGGCGATGTCCTGGCGGATGGGCAGGCCCGAAAGCGCGGAGATAATGGCGAACAATTCCGTGGAGGACGCGCTGTCGCCATCGATGCCGCCGTAGTTCTGTTCGAAGCAAATACGGCACGAAAGCGAAAGCGGGAAGTCCTGCGCGTAGGTTTGCCCCAAGTAACCGATGAGGATTTGCACGCCCTTGTCGTGGGTTTCGCCCGAAAGGTTGGCTTCCTTCTCGATGTTGACGATGCCTGATTTGCCCATATACGCCGTGGCTGTAATGCGCGAAGGTACGGCGAAAACATGCTCGCCCGTATCGATCACGGCTAAGCCATTGATTTGCCCAACCCTGCCGCCCTTGGTCGAGATCATGATCGTGTCTTCCTCGATGCGCTCGGCGAGCTTTTCTTCATATATGTTATAGCGGTATTCGCGCGCGGATAACGCACGCCTTACGTGGCCGTCATTAACTTCGGCGGCATTGTCCGCCAACGCGAAGGCCGTCGCTTCGGCCAACAGGTCAGACAAACGATTGAACCGCGTCGTCAGCTTATCCTTCCGTTCGGCCAAACGCGCGGCGTATTCGATGATGGCGGCGGCGGCGGACGGTGAAAAGGGCAGACGCGGGTTGCCGCCGTTTGGGGGAGCTTCGCTGTATCGACGGATAAAACGGATGATCTCCCCAATGTTCCCGTCGTTCAGCTTCATTTCATAATCGAAATCCACACGGACCTTAAATAACTTTTCGAAGTAATCATCGTAAGCGTACAGCACACTATAGTAATATCCTCCGCCAATGATAATAACCTTGATATCCAGCGGGATCGGCTCCGGCTTGATACCCGAAACCGCTACCCCCGTCGTATATTCCCGCAGCGGCTCGGTGATGATTTGCCTCGTGACGAGCGCGCGGCGCAAGGCTTCCCAAGCATGGGGGGTGCCGAGTATGTCCTGCGCTTGCAATATCAAATACCCGCCATTTGCGCGGTGCAAAAGGCCGGGCTTGATTTTCATAAAGTCCGTGGAAAAATTGCCGAATTCGTTGTCATACTCCACTTCGCCCACCAAATGCGTATAGCCGGGGTTGTAATCGATGATGACGGGCGCGCCTTGCAAATCGGTGTTGTCGGTCAACAGGTTAACCTTATATTTCGTGAGCAGGTCTTCGCTGTTTTTTTTGTTGTACCACGGGAGGAAGGATTGCATGGCCTCCTGTTCTTCCTCATTTTCGTCCGAAATAAATTCGGCGAGGTTTTCTAATATATCCTCCTTCACGGCCTTTAAGTATTCCAATAGTGAGGACTCGTGGGCGAAGGTTTCGATGATGTCGTTCATGTAGCGGCCCACGGTAAAGAGCCCCAGCGCGTATTCCAGTTCCTCCACATCTTTCTTCGTGGTCTTTTCATGCTCCTTTATTTGGCGCATTACTTCGGACGCGCGTTTTTGTATGGCTTCGGAATTGACGGATATCCCGTCGCGCTGCTCCTGCGTCAAGGCGTCGAATTGTTCCTCGCTGATGACTTCGCCTTCGATGATGGGCATAAAATAAATGCCCGAGTTCGTATTCTTTACGCCGAAATTTTGCTTGTGGGCTTCCTCGGTCATGATCTTAATCAGTTCGTCGCGGCGGTTATGCAGGATGCGCACGATTTCGTTTTTCTTCTGCTCATGCTCCTTACCGGAGAACGTCTTGGGCAGTTCCGCGGCCAAGCGCCCCATCAGATCGTTTAATTCATCCTTCAACCGACGGCCCGTACCCGCGGGCAGGCGTAGCAGTTTGGGACATTTGGGGTTATCGAAGTTATACACATAACACAGATCCGGCGGGGTGGGTTCGGTCAGGGCTTTTCGGCGGGCGTATTCCCGCGCGAACGTCGTACGTCCCGTACCCGTCGGGCCGCATACATAAATATGATAACCGTGCTCCTTCATGCCCAAGCCGAAATCAAGAGCCTTGGCGGCACGGTCCTGGCCGATCAATTCTTTTTTTTCTTTTCCGGCGTCACCGATAATTTCGGTGGATTCCACCGGAATTAATTCGCAAAAATATTTTAACTCTCGCCAGTTCAGTTCCCTGTGGTTTAAAGCCATCGAATCACCCTTATCTTTTTATTCCGGATTCCGGATTCCGGATTCCGAATTCAATATTTAATATCCTTCCACATCAACACCGCGTCCTCCGACGGGTCGCGGTAAAAATCCTTCCTGTACCCCTCCACGATAAAGCCGTACTTGTGGTACAGCGACATCGCGGGGCGGTTGCCCTGGCGTACCTCCAGCGCAATGCCGATCATCCCGCGTTCGTATGCGGCGTTGATCAACGCGTCCATTAACAAAGACCCGACGCCTTTTCCGCGGTATTCGGGAGCCACCGCTATCGTCCCGATATGACCTTCATTAACGGTGTGGCGCATGAAAGTGTAACCGATCAACGAAGGTACCGGTGCGGCGTCCAGCGCGACGAAGGGAACCGTATGTTTATTATTTAACTCCTCTATGAAATCATTCCGCGTCCACGCGTCGGAAAAACACGCGTATTCCAAGGCGTGTATCGCGTCGAGGTGTTCAAGCGAGGCGGGGAGGATCAGCATTTTTCCCTTTCCCTCACCGCTTGCGGCGCACGGATGTACAACAATTCCGCTGAGTGGGAATGTATGTTATCCATCGCCCACAGCCCCACCATGGCGGGATCAACCGCGTCCGTTACGGGTTCCGCGTCTCCGGCGATTTCCATAATTTCCTCTGCGGGTGCGGCCAGATAATCGGTAACCCTCTCCATTTTGCCATCCGCGCCCATTTTATATACTGCCGCGTACACTTGCCCGCGCCGCGCGTCCATCATCGCAACGATCTTTTTATTTTGAATTCCGGATTTCGAATTCCTAACCCCATCATATGCCATCGCATCCAACGTAGGAACTCCCACGACCGGCACCCCCGCGCCCCGCGCCAGTCCCAACGCCGTAGCCGCGCCGATACGCAAGCCCGTAAACGACCCCGGCCCGCAGGTATACGCGACGCAGCCGATGTCCGCAAGCGTAAGCCTCGTTTCGTCCAAAAGCCGCGCAATCGAAGGCAGCAATATTTCGGAATGTTTCCATTTACCGGCTGTTGTTTGCGCTGCCGCGATAATTTTGCCCAGGGCTTTGCCGTTTTCCACTACGGCGATCCCCGCTTGCAAGCCGGAGGTATCAATCGCCAATATCTTCATGTATAACGAGCTCCCTGTAATTAATATCATCGTTAAGGAAGGACTTGATTTGAATCCGGCGGATCGGGTATGGCGTGACCCCTCCGTCAAAAAACGCGTTGCCCCGTTCGGGCCATTCCAGTACGCATACGCCGCCCGCGCCGAAATATTCCTCACAGCCGATGCCCTCGAGGTCCGCTTCGCCGTCCAAACGGTACAGGTCGAAATGGTAAACCGTTAATCGTCCGCCTTCATATACATTCATCAACGTAAAAGTGGGCGAGGTCACCCGTCCCGAATAACCCAGCCCACGCGCCAATCCCCGTGTAAAAACCGTTTTGCCCGCGCCCAATTCGCCCGACAGGCAAATAACGTCCCCCGCTTTAACGCCGCGGGAAAATACGCGGGCGAACCTTTCCGTTTCTTCCTCGCTGTATAACCGATAAACCAAATGGAAACACGCTTTCCGTTTTCGATATTTCAAGCACTTTACCATAAGAATTAAAAAATCACAAAAATCATATTGTGATTGTGCGTTAACGTGGTATAATATAAGTTACAAGGCGAATTCTGTAAGGGTCCGCTTATATCGAAATCTTAAATCGGGAGGCATATATCATGGTCGGTAACAAAAAGGACAACAGGCCGGAAAATGTCCAACAATTACAACTGATGGAGTTTATCGTCGCCGGGGGCAACTTCGGCATAAACGTAGCCAAAGTGGACGAAATCATGAAGTACAGCCAATACCCCATCACACCTATGCCTAACTCGAACCCCTTCGTGGAGGGGATTTTCCGTCCGCGCACCGAAACCATGACCGTAATCAACCTGGCGGCTTACATGGGGTTGCCCCCGTCGGAGGACGAGGAACGTGACATATTAATCATCACCAAGCTGAATAACGTGAAGACAGCCTTCCACGTACACGGGGTTATGGCCATCGATAACGTTGATTTGTCCAAGATAGAAAAGCCCGACCGTACCATTTACGGCGAAGAGGAAGGCATGGCCACCGGGGTCGCCCAGGTAGAGGACCGCTTAATTACCGTCATCGACTTTGAAAAGATACTGATGGACATCAATCCGCAGGGTGCGATGCAGGTTCGTTCGCTGGAGCGTTTCGGCACGCGGCCGCAATCCAACAAGCCCATCCTGCTGGCCGAGGACTCCCCAACGCTCGAACGCCTCGTGGAGGAATCGCTGATGAAGGTCGGCTACGTAAACGTGACGAGCGCGCCCAACGGTAAGGAAGCCTGGGACAAATTGCAATATTTCAAATCCCTGGGCGGCAACATCACCGACCATGTAAGCATCGTAATTACCGACATAGAAATGCCCGTCATGGACGGTCATCGCTTACTTAAGCTCATCCGTGAGGACGAAGTGCTGAAGAACATTCCGGTAATCATCTTCTCCACACTAATCACCCCCGATTTATACAGCATAGGGGAGAGGCTCAAGGCAACCGCCCAGGTAGCCAAGTCCGATATCGCCGACTTGGTGGACTTGGTGGACGCGCACATCCTGTAAAATGGGTTCTGCCGCAATAACCAAAGGCACGATCCTTACCATAAGTTCCAACAAGGACGTATATGAACGCGGGGAACGTAATTTCCGCGAAGGTAAGCTCCTAACCTTTAAAACGCAGGAAAACCCCGAAGGCGGGTCCACCGTCCGTTCCGCCGTGGAAGGTAATTATAAGAATTACGACGTAACGTTGAAGATCAAGGAAGACGGTTCATTAGGCGAATACACCTGCAGTTGTGAAAGCCACAGCATTTGGCGCGGCGCGTGCAAACATGTTGTGGCTGTTTTATTTGCCCACGCGGAGGGGCGCGGCGGCCATCTATCCGCCGAAACCATGAAAAACCAATCCGAAGCCTTGACCAACGCGCTGGAAAAACTGATATTCGACGGCATCGACGAAGAGCTGGCAATGCCCGAGATCGCTTCCGGCCCGCAGATCAAGCTGACGCCCATCGTCCATTCGGAAGAACGCGGGGTATATATAACCCTTACGGTGGGCCTTAACCGCATGTACGTAATCAAAAATATCGCCTTGTTTGTAGAGAGTTGCAAACGGGAGGAAACGGTTTCCTACGGGCAGGGGCTTTCCTTCCCGCATAGGCGCAACCAGTTCGATTCGGAAGGACAAGCCTTGCTTGATTTCGTGCTGGCGGAGGATTACCTGTATACCGAAGTGGTAAAGAAATTAAGTAAGCAATTCCAGTTTTCCCGCCGTCCGCTGGCGGGTGCGCGGGAGGTTCCGATCAACGTCCGCAATATCGACGAATTCTTCGATATGTACGCGGGTAAAACGTTGCAAGCGGCGGGTGACTTGCCCGCGGAGATATCCCTTGCGGAAGGGATGCCGACGCTGGAGATCACCATCGAGCATACGGCGGACAGTACGGCTTTGCGTGCGGAATACCCTTCCTTCCGCGCCATATCGGGGCGCAAGGCGCACTATATATTTATGGAAGAAAAGCTGCTGCGCCTGCCATTAAACGACGGAGCCGTTGTTATCCGTCTATTGGAAACGCTGACCGCCACACCAAACAAGGAAATCGTCTTTACCGGACAGGAGGAGCAACGCTTCCTGTCCATTATATTACCCAAATTAACCAAGATGGGATTGATCTGCCGCACCGAGGGCGTGCCGCCCAGCCATAAAAACGTTCCGCTTGCCGCGCGGGTGTACTTAGAGGTTACCGGATCGGCGCGTATGGATATGTTCGCACGGTTCGAGTTCCATTACGGTAATGTGGTGATTAAACCCAGCATACCCAAGGAAAGCGACAACCAAATTCCACGGGATATGCTGGCCGAGTATACTTTAAAACGGATGCTCATCGCTTACGGGTTTAAGGAAACGAAAGGCTTGTTTTACCTAAGCGGCAACGACATGATGTACAACTTCTTGTACGAACCGACGGGTGGCTTGGAAAATCTGCGCAAAATGGCGGAGGTGTTCGTCAGCGAGGAATTGGGCAAGAAGATCAAACGCCCGCCAACGCCGAACATGGGCATCCGCTTGGTGGGTAATTTGCTGGATATTTCATTGGAGGAAATCGGCTATACGATGGCGGATTTGCTGGAGGCATTGGAGGCTTACCGCGCCCGTAAAAAATTTATCCGCTTGAAGGACGGGCGGTTCCTGTCGCTTTCGGACGACGCGATCGCCAAGCCCTTGCAATTGCTGGACGCGCTGGACGCGACGCGTAAGGACGTGAAGGGCAAGACCTTCACCATCCCCGCGTACCGCGCGCTGTACGTGGATGACTTGGTGCAAAACAATAACCTTTCCGTCGCGCACAGGCGGGACGCAAACTTCGAGAAACTGGTCAGCGATTTTAAGAACAACGAAAACCTCGGGTTCAAAACCCCGTCGATACTGACCGATATTTTAAGGGATTACCAAAAAACGGGCTTTTATTGGCTCAAGACGCTGACGCACTACGGCTTCGGCGGGATATTGGCCGATGACATGGGCTTGGGTAAAACGTTGCAGGTCATTACCCTATTGGAAAGCGAACGCAAGAAAAGCAAGAAACCCTCGCTGGTGGTCGCGCCTACGTCCCTTTTGTACAATTGGGAAAACGAATTCGCCCGTTTCACGCCGGACATCATCACGCAGGTGGTTTCCGGCTTCCCGGAAAAACGGCGGGAGCTGTTGGGTTACAAGTTGGTGGACGTATTCATCACGACGTACGACATGCTCAAGCGGGACGTGGATTTTTACAAGAACATGTCGTTCGCTTATATCATTGCGGACGAGGCGCAAAACATAAAAAACCCTTCGACCCAAGCGGCGAAGAGTATAAAAACGTTAAACGGGCAAACGCGCTTCGCGCTGACGGGTACGCCCATCGAAAATAATCTGTCGGAATTGTGGAGCATCTTCGATTTTATCATGCCGGGGTATTTACACTCGGCGAACAAATTCCAACGCTTATACGAAACGCCCATCATCCGCGACGACGACAAGACCCGCGCGACGCAATTGCGCGCGCAGATATCGCCCTTCGTTTTGCGCCGCGTAAAGGGGAGCGTATTAAAGGAACTCCCCGAAAAAACCGAAACGACCCTTCCCGCGGAATTGACGCCCGACCAAAACCTCGTGTACCAAGCGCACCTGATGGAAGCCCTCGGCGCGCTGGACGATTATATAAAACGCGACGCTTTCGCGGACAACCGTATGCGTATACTCGCGCAGCTCACGCGCTTACGGCAGATTTGCTGCCATCCTTCCCTGTTCATCGACGATTACAAGGGCGGGTCGGGCAAGTTTGAGCTTGCGCTCGAAACGATCCAAATCGCGTTGGAATCGGGGCATCGGGTATTGTTCTTCTCCCAATTTACGGGGATGCTGGATATATTGCGCAAGAAACTGGACAGGGACAAGAAGATTTCGTACTTCTACCTGGACGGCGCGACTAAAGCCAAGGACCGCATGGACATGACGACCGCGTTTAACGAAGGCGAAAAGGACATTTTTCTTATTTCGTTGAAAGCGGGCGGCACGGGGCTTAACTTGACCGGGGCGGATGTGGTCATCCATTACGACCCGTGGTGGAACCCTTCCGTGATGGACCAAGCCAGCGACCGTGCCCACCGCTACGGCCAAAAAAGGGCCGTGCAGGTTTACAACATCGTGGCCAAGGACTCCATTGAGGAAAAAATAATGGCCCTGCAGGAAAAGAAGCGGGGCTTGATAGACAGCGTCATTACCGAGGGCGGCAGTTTTATTAATTTGCTTACCGCGGAGGAAGTAAGGAAGTTGTTTACGGGGTAAAACGGGAAAGGGGTTAAGGCATGGACTTCATCGCCATTGGTAAGATGATTAGACGTTTGCGTAAGCAGCAAAACATCAGCCAGGAAAAATTGGCGCGGGGTATCATGAGCAGGGAAAACCTATCCTTAATCGAAAGGGGGCAAACCGTACCGAAAGATAAGCTGGATTTGTTGTTTAACCGCTTGGGGCAGGACGCGCAGCGGTTTTTTTGTTACCCGCTGACAAATGAAGAGTTCGAGGGGTATGAACTGCGTGCCGATTTTGACAATGCGATGAACGCAAGAAACACGAAAAAAATGATTCGTTTAGTGCGCATTATGAAGGCGCAAAAAGAATTCGGGGGGGGGGTACACCATCAATACCTTTTGTTTGCAATGGCAGCCTTGTGTATGCACGAGGAACCCGTTAATTATAACGCCGCGCAAGCGTACTTAAATGAAGCGATAAATATAACGGTACCCGGCTTTACACCCGCGCTGTTGGGCACTTATCTGTTGGGATATTTTGACCATAAGATTATCGCTATGATTGCGCGTATCGCATTTGAAACGGGCAGCCGGAACAAAGCCATCACGATATTGGAAAAATTGACGGATAATATAAGCAAACGCGAATCAAACTCCACCGACAAAGCCGTAAACTTGGCATTTTTGTACACACATTTGGCTCGGTATTACGGGGAAACGAAAAAATACAAGGAACAACTTGATATATGCAACGAAGGCATACGGATAAGCACGGAAAAACAACGCTTCGGCAGCATCCCCTATTTGGTATATTACAAGGCGTTCGCGATGCGGTCGCTCGGCGGTGATAAGGATGAAATCACGGAGCTGCTATACCAAGCGTACTACGGTTCACTAATGCACGCCCAATTACATATTGCCGAAGACGTAAGGAGAATTGCGCCATTGGATTTATCAATCCCCAAGCGCCAACCCTTCAACGCGTGAAAATTCACGCGCATTATTGGTAACGGTTATCAGCCGCATGTTATTTTTGCGTAAGGTTGCTTACATTTATTTATGCACATACAAAAAGTGTAAGTAAACCTCCGCACAATGCAAACCGTTATTATGCTACCCTGTTGGAAGAAAATCCCGACAGGGTAATATTATTTAAAGGAGCGGTTTAAAAATGAACAAGGCAAGTAAAAGCATCACCCGCATGGTTAGGAACGGTTTGTATGTACTTATTGCCGCAATCATAGCGGTAACGGCGGTGCCCGTATCGGCGTCCGCGTCCGGTACGACGGCGTCCATCGACGGTTGGCAAGGCCCCGTGCTGACATTTACCAATGTTAATGAATACGAAATATGGGAATTTGATGATTGGATAACTACATGGGGGAGCGCCGATTACGCACAACAATTGGAACGCTTTGGCTTAAATTCCCGGCAAATTGCCGACTTGACCGATGAAGGCGCAAGCATTACAGGTATTTTCCATGCTTCCGAGCCGGTTACGATAACCATCGGAAACGGTGAATTCGGTTTATTCAGCATTGAAGCGGCGTATCCAAGCGCAGCCCATGAAGCCGCCGTGGTTTCCAACCTTACAACCCATTGGGTAGATGAATACGACGGTATGTATTTTTGGGCGCCCGGTTCGTATTCGACCTTTACCATGCCCGGCGTGTACGCCCTTGTGTATCGCGGGTCGCCGGCACAAGTGATGCCATCCGCAATTATTATCGTATTGGGCGGGGTTGACGCTGCTCCTGCGCCGACCCCTCCTCCTCCTACGGCCGCGCCGACTCCAGCGCCTACCGCAACCCCCGCGCCGACGCCTGTACCGCAGGCGACCCCCGCCCCGCCCGTTACCGTTGCCCCCGGCGCAGCCGGTGAACTGGTAACCACGGAACGCTTGGTACGCAACATCCCGCCCGCGCCCGTTGCGGAACGGGACCTGCGTTACACCGTGCAAGCGGGAGAAACCCTGTGGAGCATCGCGTTTAATTATTACGGCTCCATGCAAGCCGCGTCGGTAAACCGTATATTCAATGCCAACCGTGATATTATCCCCGCCAATCGCGCGTTGGAAGCGGGCATGGTGCTGACATTGCCCGCGCAGGGCTTGCGCCAACCCGTCATGCAGGGGAGCCTTGCAGAAGCCGCGGGCGTGTACCTGGTACGCTCGGGCGACACGCTGGCGGGTATTGCCGCGCACTTCTATGGTGACGCAACCCAATGGAGGCGCATCCGCGAAGCCAACAGCCCCCGCGTCGGTACCAGCAACATGATTTACGAAGGGCAATGGCTGGTTATCCCCCAATAAAAAATTAAACTACGGGAGCAACTTCGGACCTATTAGGTCCGAAGTTGCTCCCGTTTTTTATAAAAAAATGTAAAGGAGTTGTGATACATGAAAGGTATAAGGAAAGGCATCGCATGGATGTTAGTCGCCGTTTTTATTTTGGGGTTAGCTGTGCCAATTGGGGTTAGTGCTTCCGTCAGCGGCGTTTTTACCGCTACTTTTACATTGGGCAGTCAAGAAGTTGTGGTGGCGGGCCGTACAGACATGGCTCGCTACACGCTTTCGCACATGCCCCCAGCCGCTCATGTGGAAGCGGGGATATTTTCCATTACGTTCCGCGATTTCGAACGGCTGTTCAGGCATGATTTTACCATTCCGGACAACGTGGCGGCTTTGGGCGTCACAATGGATTCCTTCTTTTGCCTGGAACGCACCATGCTGGGGCGGAGTAATATGGAAGTCGTAAGGGATGGGAATACCCTACGCGTAACATACAATCCACCCCTTCCGCAGCATCCGGTAAGTATTGCGCGGGTAACGTTACAAACGCATATAACATATATCTTCCAAGACCAAGTAACGGCAGGCGGTCAAATTTGGTCTTGGCAAGAGCAAATACAACATAGGTGGAGCAACGGTTATTCTATTTTACCTTCACCTCCGGTTGTGACGGTACAGGAGGGGGTATATGTTACCCGTGATACGGCTGTGTTCGCCCTTCTTACCGAAAAAGCGCAAAATAACCCCGCAAGGGGAAGTAGGCTTCCTAACGTCAACGCCTTTGACGTGAAAGCCGTTTCCGCTTCTCTTGGGGGCAGCAGCTTTGCTATAGACGCGCAGGGTACCCTGTGGGGGTGGGGCGCAAATAACACGCGGCAGCTCGGTATAGGCAACAATACGGTGCAGCGTAGCCCCGTGTTGGTTATGGAAAATATAAAAGCCGTTTCGGCGGGACAGGACTTTACCTTAGCCCTTTCCAACGATGGGTATGTATATTCATGGGGAAATGACAGTTTTGGAAGTTTGGGGCGCGGCGTACGACCAAACACGGCGGCTGGCATCCAAACTTTTAGTGATATTTCCGTAGTGATGGACAATGTCATACACATAGCCGCAGGGGTCAATCACGCCCTTGCCGTACGCAGCGACGGCAGTTTATGGGCATGGGGCAATAACCGCTTGGGGCAGTTGGGTGACGGAACGAACACCAACCGCCTGCATCCGTTCAAAATTATGGACAACGTAATATCCGCCGCCGCGGGGGAAAACTTTTCCGTGGCGTTGACCGCCGACGGGCATGTATGGACGTGGGGGGACAGAAGGCAATTGGGCGATGGCTCGACCGTAAACAGGAATCGCCCCGCAGCCGTGTTGAACCAAGCAACCGCTATAGCCGCAGGTAGAACCGGTGTATTGGTGTTGAGAAACCTTTGTCCATGGGGTACCCAAGTTCCGTTGCAAGGGCAGATATGGGGTTGGGGACAATCGTTGCACGGCAGAAATACAAGCCAAGACAGAGCCATCCATGTAAATATGACACGGGGCAGATATTCGCCGCTGGCACCTTCACAAGTGGTTAACCCTGCACATGGACAACAACCTTCATATGGCTTTACGCAAATCGACGCGGGTTCCACTAACGCGGCTGCCTTGCGCAACGACGGCAGCATGTGGATTTGGGTTGACGTTAGTTCACCGGGTAATTCATTAGGTGACGGCACAGCCTATTATTCTCACGCTCACGCTACGCCGGCAATGATTATCGACAAGGACGTTACGGCGGTTTCCGTGGGTGGCGGTTATACATTGGCGATACGAAGCAACGGGGACTTGTGGTCGTGGGGAATAAACAGCTCCGGCCAATTGGGCGACGGTACTCTGCACAGGCGGTACCTTGCGGATTATTTCGCTACAACGGGTACGGGTATAACCCCGGGGTCTGAATTCTCGGTTGCCAACCTGCGCGCACAAGGTCATTCACCCGCGCAAATACAAAATATAATGGAGCGGGAAACCTTCCGGCTAATCAATGTAATGCGTGCCAACTACGGCATTGCACCCGTTGAATGGAATAACGCTTTAGCGGCAGCCTCCCGTGCGCACAGCGTTGACAGGGTAAACGACCCTTATACGGGGGTAGCCATACGAAGAGATATGCATTTAGGAACAAACGGGTCAACCCCCGGAGACCGCGCACGGCTTGCGGGATGGTCTCATGGTAGTGTGGGGGAAAACCTGGCTTTCAACTCAACACCTTTGCAATCAGTAGAGGGATGGCGAAGTTCGACGCCTCATTGGGTACTTGTGACGTCACCCAACATCACCCATGCGGGTGTCGGATTTGCCAACCATGAACTTAATCATTTGGTATCACGTTATGTGTTTACGTTTAAAGCAGCAAGCGACCGTGCGTCCCTATCTGCTCCCACCCACACCCAACAGGAACTGCGCGCCATCGAAACGCGGGTACGCAACCAAGTCAACGACGCCCTGCGCGCTGCCGGCGGGCGGGCACTACCCGCCGCTACCGGGCAGAACCAAACGTTGGCTGAGCAATCCGCGCAATTCGGCAATGCGTTCCATTGGGAGGTTACCCACGACAGCAACAATCGCCCGTTTTACCATGAGTTCACCATCCGCACCAACGTTCTTAATCCGAATTTGTCCCTTACCCAAGATCAATTACGTCAAATCACGCATCCCTGGGGTACAACCGCCGCCGCTACCGATTTCTCTACCGCTACCCATTTGGCGGTAGGGGTATCCCACGAGTCCTACGAATGGGATGACCAAATGACGTACAGAATCGTCGTATTCATCGTCCGCAGATAGCAATATTACTTCCTGACAAACCCCACCCCCCGCGGTGCATGTACGGCATCCCGGGGGGTGGATTATTTTACCGTAATGACAAAAACAAGGAATGTATTCCTAAAAAACCTTGACATTTGCATAAACAGGGAACACAATGCACATAATACATGTGAAAGGGTGTTACCATGGGTTTTATTGAACGCAAGCAATACTTGGATTGGCTGATTCGATGGAAGGAGCGGCAAATTATCAAGGTCGTATCGGGCATACGCCGCTGCGGAAAATCAACCCTGTTTGAAATGTACCGGAATTACCTGTTGCAAAACGGCACGAACGATGCGCAGATAATTGCCATAAATTTTGAGGATATTAATAACGAACATTTAACGCGGTACCGTACGCTGTATGACTACATTACGGGAATCCTGCTGACGGACAAGATGAACTATATCTTCCTGGACGAGGTACAGCACGTCGAAGCATTCGAGAAAGCGGTGGACAGCCTTTTCCTTAAAAGGAATTGCGATGTCTATATCACAGGTTCGAACGCTTATTTTTTATCCGGCGAGCTTGCGACCCTGCTGTCCGGAAGATATGTGGAGTTGAAAATGCTCCCCCTGTCTTTTAAGGAATACCGCATGGGGGATGCCGCGTGTTCCCTCGACCGCTATATCACGATGGGGTCGTTCCCTTACACGCTGCGTTTTTTGCAAGAAGAAAGGGAAGCGAAGGAATACCTGCGGGATTTATATCATACCGTTTTGCTTAAGGACATTGTGCAACGCTTGAAGATTTCCGATGTTACCAGCTTGGAAAGCGTCGTCAAGTTCATTTTCCATAACATCGGGAGCATCGTTTCGCCCGCCAAAATCGCCAACACGTTAAAATCAAGCGGCAAGGGCGTTGACCAAAAGACGGTGGATAAATATATCAAGGGACTTTGCGACAGCCTGATTATTTACGAAGCGACAAGGTACAATATCAAAGGCAGGAGCTTCCTTTCCACGCAAAGCAAATACTATTGTGTGGACATTGCCTTGCGTAACCTGCTGGTACGCGGTAAGGACAACGATATCGGACATATCCTTGAGAACATCGTTTTCCTTGAATTGAAGCGGCGCGGATACGATGTGTATGCGGGGCAGTTTGACAACGCGGAAGTGGATTTCGTCGCCATAAACGCCGACGGCATACAATATTACCAAGTAACGGCTACGGCGTTGGACGAAAACGTGTTGAAACGGGAACTTGCCCCCCTGCGTAAGATATCCGACAATTACCCCAAATTCCTGTTGACGCTGGACGAAGTGTTCGGTACGGCGGATTATGACGGGATAAGAAAGATCAACGTCATTGGTTGGTTGTTGGAATTATTCCCCGTGCGGGTTTAACCCCCGCAAACGATACGCGGCCCTCGCCATTTCCACGAGGGTCATTTCTTTTTCGGGGGAATTGTCCGTGTCGGGGTCGAGGATGCCTTCCTCGGGGAGGTCGTGGAATACATAACTGAGGTATAGGAGAAAATCATGCCGGGTGAGGGGTTGCTCGGGGTCGAAATTTTCGTTTTCGGTTAGGATACCGTAAAAACTGACGGTTTCCCAATCCAGCGCCGCGATTTGCATGATCATCGCCACCGCTTCGCCGTGGGTGGCGATTTTATTTTCAACGTAATCAGCGCCTGCGAGCCAACCCTGTTGGATGGCGTAACGTCCCTCGGCGGATACGAAAAGCCGCGCGGGGGGCGGGGGCGGGGGTGCTTCGCGTTCCTCCTCGGTAAAGAGGGGATGCCGGGAAGACGCGATAAACAGGAAAAGGATTTGAATGAAACGTAGCATACTGTCTGCTCCAAACCGCCCCTAAGGGTATTTTTCGGGGCTTTATATCGTTTTGGAAATAGTATGCGGAGATTGGGTCGGATTTATCCGCCGTTCGGCGATATTGAAATAGTCCGCGTCCGTTTCGAAACCGATGAAATTCCGCCGGAGGTTTAATGCCGCAACGCCCGTCGAGCCGCTGCCCATAAAGGGGTCGAGGACGGTTTCGCCTTCATGGGTGAGCGTGCGGATGAAGAATTCCATTAGCTTTAAGGGTTTTTGCGTAGGATGCTTGCCGTGCTTGCGTTCGGAAGGCGGGGCGGACGCACATTCCACGAAGTCGTGCAACGCCTTTCCTTCATTATTAAATATACCCGTCGCTTTGCGGTTGACGAAATAAACCCACGCCTCCGTGGAGTTGACGAAATGCAGGTGCATGTTGCGCGGCATGGGGTTGGTTTTGTGCCAGATGCCCGTCGTCTTGTAATAAAGTCCGTACCGTTGGGCGATTTTGATGAGCGTTTCGATCCGTATGACGGACATGAAGATAATGAACGAGCCGCCGATTTTTACCACGCGTGCCGCTTCGTAGAAGAAGCCGTCCATGGCATCCGCCCATTCCCCGTCGGTTAGGGTATCCCATCCCGCGGCGGCGGGGGTGTTTTCTCGCATGGCGGTGAGGTTGGTCGCGCGTTGCTTCATGAAATTAGCCAAATGGTAAGGCGGGTCGGTCAGGACCATATCCACCGAGCCGCCTTTTAAATGTTTCATCGCGGCTACGCAATCGTTGTTGCGGAGTTCGGATTGCGGCATTAGCGCCTCCGTTTTTGTTTGCAAATGGTTAAACCGAATACATTATACAAAAAATATCGGGGGATGCGGGTCAATTGGAACAACGCAAAAATAAAATATTTTTCGAAAACGCTTGACATTGATAAGGAAGCGTAGTATTCTTCCTTCGTTAGCACTCGACATGAGTGAGTGCTAACAACACGGTCCGCACGAAAAGGGGGTAGAGGGTCATGGAACTAACCGACCGTAAGTTCAAAATCCTTGAAGCCATCGTCAACGACTACATCCACACCGCCGAGCCGATAGGCTCGCGCACGATCGCCAAGAAGTACGGGCCGGGCATCAGCTCCGCCACCATCCGCAACGAGATGAGCGACTTGGAGGACTTGGGTCTGATCTCCCGATTACATTCTTCCAGCGGGCGCGTACCCTCGCAAAAGGGTTACCGCTTCTATGTGGACCGCATGATGCGCGAACGGCCGCTGGCGGGGGAGGAAGCCCTCTTCCTGCAGGGCATGATTATCCAAAACATCAACCAAGTGGAATTTATGATGCAGGAAACGGCGAAGGCTCTGGCGCGGTTGACGCGCTGCCCCGCCATCGTTTCGGAGCCGTACTTGAAGAAGACGAAGGTCCGCCACTTGCAATTGGTACCCGTGGACGAAAGGGCCGTGCTGCTGGTTTTGGTTACCGATACCAAAGCGGTGAAGAGCCAAGTGGTGACCTTACCCGACGCGACGGGATATGATGAACTCGCCCGATTATCGCAGACCCTCAACAGGCACCTCGTGGGGAAAAGCGTACGCGAAATCGACCGCCCTTGTATCGATATCTTATTGGAGTCGTTCGGGGCGTGCGCGCATATACTCATGCCGCTGCTGGGTATTATAGCGGGCATGATACAAGCCGAGGACGATGTCCGCGTATTCACCAGCGGAGTGAAAAACATCCTCACCTTCCCGGAATTTTCCGACCGCCAGAAAGCGGACGCCATCTTCCAGGCCCTGGAGGAACGCGAATCGCTTATGTCGCTGTTCGCGCCCATTTCCAACGCGACGCCTTCCTACGAAGGCATCCAAATCGTGATCGGCGATGAAAACAATTTCGAATGGCTGAAGGATTGCAGCTTGGTACGGGCGGGTTATTCCATCGACAACCAATCGACGGGCTACATCGCCATCATCGGGCCCACGCGTATGGACTATGCGCACGCGGTGAGTGTGCTTACGGGAATATCGCAAAACATACGGCAGGTAATACAGGCACTATCCCGCTAAAAAATAAATCCCGCACCATGATTCGGGATTCCATTCCGGAGGTAACGCATGAAGAAAAAGAAACGCGGCAAAAATAATGCGCAAGCGGACGGGCCGATGACCGACAATCTTACCCCCGAAGAAATCGAATTGTTGGATTCGGACGAAGGGGAAGCGTCGGAAACCGCCGACGCAACGGCCGAACCGAGCCACGAAGCCTTATATAAGGAAGCGATGGATCGGTACCAGCGCACCTTGGCGGAGTTCGATAACTTCCGCAAGCGCAGTATCAAGGAAAAGGCCGTCCAATACGACGACGGCGTGCGCGCCGCCGCCGAAAAGCTGCTCCCCGTGGTGGATAATTTCGAGCGTGCCATGCAATCGAGCGAGGGGACGCACGCGGACGATACCTTTTACCAAGGCATCGCGTTGATCGCGCGGCAGCTTTCACAAGTTTTGCAAGATATTAATATAGTGGAAATCCCCGCCGCAATCGGGGACGAATTCGATACCAAGCTCCACTACGCCGTCGCCCATGAGGAAAACGATAGCCTCGGCGCAAACCAAGTGGCGAACGTGCTGCAAAAGGGATACATGCATAAGGATAAAGTGCTGCGTTACAGCATGGTAAAGGTCGCGAATTAAACGTCGGAAAAGGTTTACCATTATTATCAAGAAAAATATGGAAATAACATAATCATTTTAAGGAGGAAAACAAAATGTCCAAAATAATCGGAATCGACTTAGGCACCACCAATTCATGCGTGGCGGTAATGGAGGGCGGTCAGCCCGTGGTTATCGCCAACTCGGAAGGGATGCGCACGACGCCCTCGGTAGCGGCGTTCACCAAAACGGGCGACCGCCTCGTGGGCGAAACCGCTAAGCGCCAAGCCATCACCAACCCCGACAACACCATCATGTCCATCAAGCGGCAAATGGGTACGGATTTTAAAGTGAAGATCAACGACAAAAACTATTCCCCGCAGGAAGTCTCCGCTATGATCCTTTCGAAGCTGAAAGTGGACGCGGAAGCCTACCTCGGCGAAAAGGTGACAAAAGCGGTCATCACCGTACCCGCGTACTTCACCGACAGCCAACGCCAAGCCACCAAGGACGCGGGCAAGATCGCGGGCCTGGAAGTGGAGCGTATCATCAACGAACCCACCGCGGCGGCGCTGTCCTACGGCTTGGACAATGAAAAGGAACAAAAAATCATGGTTTATGACCTGGGTGGCGGTACCTTCGACGTATCGATCATCGATATCGGCGACGGCGTAATCGAAGTGCTGGCCACCAGCGGCAACAACCGCTTGGGCGGCGACGACTTCGATGACCGCGTGATCCAGCACCTCGTAGCGGAATTCAAGAAAATGGAGAACATGGACCTTTCCCAGGACAAGATGGCTATGCAACGCTTGAAGGAAGCCGCGGAAAAAGCGAAGAAAGAACTTTCGACGGTTATCACCACCAACATCAACCTGCCCTTCATCACCATGAACCAGGACGGCCCCAAGCATATGGACATCAATTTGACCCGCGCGAAGTTCGACGAACTGACCCACGACCTCGTGGAAAAGACCCTCGGACCGGTATCGACCGCGCTTAAGGACGCGGACGTTTCCCCCGGGCAACTCGATAAGGTGTTGCTGGTGGGCGGTTCGACCCGCATCCCCGCCGTGCAGGAAGCCGTTAAGAAGCTCACAGGCAAGGAACCTTTCAAGGGCATCAACCCCGACGAATGTGTTGCGCTGGGCGCGTCGATCCAAGGCGGTAAGCTGGCGGGCGACGCGGGCGCGGGCGGGATACTCCTGCTGGACGTATCGCCCCTGTCCTTAAGCATCGAAACCGAGGGCGGCGTGGCCACGCGCTTGATCGAACGCAATACGACCATTCCCACGAATAAGAAGCAAACCTTTTCGACGGCGGCGCACAACCAAACCGCGGTGGACATCGTCGTTGTGCAGGGCGAGCGGCAATTCGCCAAGGATAACAAGGAGCTTGGACGCTTCCGTCTGGACGGCATCCCCGCCGCGCCGCGCGGCATCCCGCAAATTGAGGTCGCTTTCGACATCGACGCCAACGGCATCGTAAACGTAAGCGCAAAGGATTTGGGGACGGGCAAAGAGCAGAAGATCACGATCACCGCTTCTTCTAATTTGTCGGACGACGATATTGAACGTGCCGTAAAGGAAGCCGAGCAATACGCCGAAGCCGACCGCCTGCGCAAGGAAGCCGTGGACGCGAAGAACGAAGCCGAGTCCCTCGCCAACCAAACCGAACGTATGATTACCGACCTGGGCGAAAAGGTTAGCGAAGAAGACAAGGCCCAAATCACCGCCGAATTGGATAAACTCAAAGCCGTTTCCGCCACCATGCACCATGAAACGATGACCGAAACCGAAACGGCGACGTTGAAAACGGCTATTGAGGAATATACCAAGACGCTTAATGACTTTTCGACAAAGTTGTATCAAAATATGGCGCCGCCCCCGCCGGAGGACGCGCACGGCGAGCCGACGGACTACGGCCCGGACCATAACCCGAATGTGTTTGACGGGGATTTTACGGAGAATAATTAAATGCCGTTATCCCACCCTTCGGGCGCAGCCGCCGCGAAGCGATCGCGCGGGTTGGGTGTTGGAATGAAATATACTGCGATGTATACGAATGTCGGAGGGGTAGGGAGTTGCGCTCTCTTGAAGGCGAAGTCGTTCGCCGCAACTCCCTACCCCTCCGACAGCGGCTTGCACGGGTTTTCGGATGGCTTCGCGCGATCAATTCGCGGTCGGCGTACGAAAAGAGATAGGTTAACATAAATTATATTGTATGATGTTCGGGGGTAATATGAACATTAGAAATACCGTTAAAGCGATAATCGTTAGGGATAACAGGATGTTGCTTAACGTATGTAAAGATGGTGTGTTCGGCGATTATTATTCATTGCCGGGCGGAGGGCAGCGGTTTTGCGAAACGCTACATGAAGCTGTTGTACGGGAATGTTTGGAAGAAACGGGATATACGGTAAAACCGGTTCGGTTCGCTGCTTTGTGTGAAACGATTTTTACGGATAACGGTTTAACTATAGGGAATCCCAATTGCGCGCATAGGTCATATCATATATTTATTTGTGAAATTGTTAATGTTGAGCAAACCGAGCCTACGGAAAAAGATGAAATGCAGGAAAGCAGCGAATGGGTAGATGTTAACGAAATAACCGGAAATGCCAAAATTCGCCTTTTCCCGAAAATGGTTGCTGATAATATTTGTGATATATTAAAAGGGACAGCCCCGATTTTTTTAGGTTCGAATTATCAAAATTAAAACAAGAAGGGAATTGTCATGCAGGCAGCACTTGCGAAACAAGAAGTTTATAATTTAATCGATACCTTGCCGGCATCGCTGTTACAAGAAGCCGCTAATTTTATTGCGTTTATTAAAATACGTGAAGAGCGCAGGTTGTTTAAGGGTTTGGAAGCGTTAAGCGTTTCCAGTACGGAATTTTGGAATAATGAAATTGACGATGAGGTTTGGAACGATGCATAGCCAGGGCGACATCCTTCTTGTTCCGCTTCCATATACGGACTTGTCTTCGCAAAAAAGGCGTCCCGTTCTTGTATTATCTAAAGAACATCGTCGTTAAACGGTTTGGCAACGTTAAACAAGAGATAGTTGAAAAAACGAAGAAAAAATTATTCGAAGTAATTAAATAATACAACCTAACTTGTCCCCCACCGGAGGACAAGTTAAACCACATGGGGGAGCCAAGCAAATGGCAGACAAGCGCGATTATTACGACGTATTGGGCGTAGCGAAGCAATCGAGTGACGACGATATAAAGAAGGCTTACCGCAAGCTGGCCAAACAATACCATCCCGACGCGAACCCCGGCGACAAGAAGGCCGAGGAAAAGTTTAAGGAGGTCAGCGAAGCGTACGGCGTGCTTTCGGACGGCGACAAGCGTTCCGCTTACGATAGGATGGGCCACGCGGCGTTCAGCCAGGGGGGCGGCTTCGGCGGCGCGAGCATGGATTTGAATGAAATTTTCAACCGGTTCGGGGATATATTCGGCGGCGGGGATTTCTTCGGCATGGGCGGCGGCAGAAGGTCAGGGCCCAAGCGGGGCGCGGATTTGCAAATGCGCTTGAATATACGGTTCGAGGAAGCGGTGTTCGGTTGTTCGAAGGAGGTTTCGCTCAACACGTATGAAACGTGCGCGCCATGTAAGGGTAGCGGCGCGAAGCCCGGGACTTTCGCGGAGAATTGTAAGAAGTGCAACGGCTCCGGTTCGGAGCGGATCATGCAGCAGACGATGTTGGGGTATATGACCAGCGTGGTGGCGTGTTCGGCGTGCCGCGGTGAGGGGAAAATTATTAAGGAGCCGTGTACGAACTGCCGCGGCGCGGGTCGCGTACGCGCAAACAAAACGCTGACGGTCGTCGTACCTAAGGGTATAGACAACGGTCAGCAAATCCGTTTGCAAGGCAAGGGCGAGTTCGGCGAAAAGGGCGGCCCCGCGGGGGATTTGTATATCGTCGTGCAAATTGCGCCGCATAAATTATTTAACCGCGAGGGGAATAACCTATATTTGGATATCCCCGTCACGTTCGTGCAAGCGGCGCTGGGGGACGAGATTTCGATCCCCATGCTGGACGGCAAGGAAGAAAAGCATAACTTAAAGCCCGGTACGCAGCCGGGCGCGGTCGTGCATTTGCGCGGGAAGGGCGTACCCAGCGTACGCAATAACCGAAACGTGGGCGATTTGGTCGTGAAGTTTATCGTGACGGTACCCACCGTAATGAACGAACGGCAGAAGGAGCTGTTGGTTAACTTTAATGAAGCGATGGGGGACGATTACAAAAACCATAAAAAGCGTTGGTTTGATAAAGTGAAGGAATACTTCAAATAAAGAAAGAATACTTCAAATAAAATTAAAACGGAAATCCCGCTCGTGCAGGCGGGATGAAAATAGAAACCCCGCCCGCGCAGGCGGGATGAAAATAGGTTTAAGACGATGGTCCCCGCGTACACTTTGTGCGCAGGGGATTATTTTTGTTTAGACATAGTGATTTAATCGGCCATAACTTTGTGAAAAATGTCAAGGGGTGCGGGCTTGACACAAAAAATGGGCAAGGTGATTGTCAAAATAATGCGTAATAGGACAAGCGGTAATTGTTTTGTAACAAAATAATGCACAAATGAAATTAAGTTGAACATGCATTAATTATACATATCAAACAAAAAAATAAAAATTATTTATGAACCATCCATTAGACAAAGCGCAATGACGTGTGGTATATTCCGCGGAACTAATTTTTTTGCCGCGTTTATTGTAGGACGGCAACGAATTTGAGAGGAGAAAAAACATGAAAAAGCTCTTGTTTCTAGCATTGTTACTGGCTGCGGCGATGTTCGCGCTGGCTGCCTGTAACCGAGGCGGGAATGATGGCGGGGAAGAAGGACCCGCCGCGACGGCAACCCCCACAGCCACACCTGCCGCACAAACCCCCGCAACCCCCGAACCGCCCCAGGCGGCACCTCCGGGATCCCGCGAGTATTTGATCGAAAGAGCGTCCGCCATGAGCGCGCCCGAGGGCAGCCATGTCGTTATCGCTACCGCTACGAACGTAACCGCGGATATCCTGGACTCGGCATGGTCCAACCCCTCACCCTTGGGACAGCTCCGTGAACTCGTATTCGGCGGGCTGGGTACCATGGCACGCAACCATTTCAACGAGTTTTTCCCCAACCCGATGGTATTGGTTGACGGCGCGATGCCCCAAATCAGAACCAATGACGACGGCTCCCGCACCTATACCTTTACGATCTATACGGACAACCAATTCTCCGACGGTACGTACATCACCGCGCATCACTACGCGGGCGGCGTAGCGCTTGCCGTCAGCCCCTTATGGGCATCCGTAGTACCCTCCGCGCTGGGTATGTTCGAATTGCAACACCGCGCGTTGTTCCAAACCGGTGAAATCACCGAACTCCCCAGCGTACGTATTTACAATGATTCCCAATTCTCCGTCACCATCCGCGCCGAAGGCTTCCCCAACGTGTGGGAAATCTCCGCGTACATGAGCTACGGTCCTACCGCACTCCATATGTACGGCGTGGAAGCGCATGACAACGGCAACGGTGTATTCCTTACCGCCCTCGGCGGCGGCGTGATGACCAACGAAGCCTTCCATGCGATCATCGAAGGCGGCCACGCGGGATATGTATTGGGCCCGGACGGCGAACCCCTTGAAGACGCAAACGGCAACAGGACCCCCATCGGTACCGGTATCCGTTACCGCCCCACCGTATTCTCCGGTCCTTATATGTTTGAAAGCGTTGACGTAGGTAACGGCACGGCGTCCGTAGTCGTCAACCCGTACTTCCGCAGCACCTGGGACGGCTACCGCCCCCGTATCGAAAGGATTTATTGGCGTCTCGTACCGCTGCCCCTGATGGTTGACGCGTTGGCCGCGGGCGAAGCCCACATCGCGGATAACGTAGGCGACGGCATGATGATCGAAAACGCGTTGAGCGTACTCGTAGGCGCCGGAACCCACAGCTTTGTCACCTATGACGGTACCACGCAATTGTTCGCGCAATTCCACGTAGACACAGGCCCGACCCAATTCCGCGCGGTACGCCAAGCCATGTCCTTCATGGTTGACCGTCACAGGGTAGCGGAAGAAGTAACCCGCGGTTTCGGCGTAGTCGTACACGGCCCTTGGGCAACCCCCTGGTGGTGGTACCAAGCAGCCGCGGACCTCGATTTGTATGACCGCATCAAAATCTATGACCTTAACATCGCCGAAGCCATCCGCTTGTTGGAAGAAGACGGCTGGGTATATGACGCGCAAGGCAACCCCTATACGGGCGACGCGCTCAGCGATTCAAACAACATCCGCCACAAGTGGGTGGACGAATGGGTATGGGGTGACGCGGACGGTAACCCCGCGGAAAGCGTAACCGATATCGTACGCTTGGTACGCGGCGCGGACAACGAATGGTCCCATTCCAACATCGTATATACCGGCGAACGCGTGCTTATGCCCTTGATCATCAACTGGATGGTACGCGCGATCGACTACCCCTTCCGCGATTCGTTGGAAGTACAATTGTATGACAACATGGCAGCGGCGGGCGGCCGTTTGATCCAAGAACGTTCCGCAAACTGGGGAACCTACCTGCAAACGGGTTACCGCCAGGAAGACCGTTTCGAATTCCACACCCTGGGTATCATTCCCGCCATCGCATGGTCACCGTGGTTTAATGCCGACTTAGCGGCAATCCCTTCACAAAACTGGCATCAAGCCGATGATCCGGAATACCGCCGTTTGGCTGACAATGTACGCGCGCAAGACATCACCACGCCGGAAGGCCGTGACGCGTTCGTGGAAGCCTTTACGCAATACATGGTATTCAGGACGTATGAAGCCTATACCCTTCCCTTCAGCGTATCGCTCACACACGACTTCTTCCCCGTCGGATTGGGCGGCTGGTTTAACAACAGCTTCTGGAGACCGGAACAAGCCGTACAAAGGGCCTATTGGCGTTAAGTTAATCGCTTTACCGTTTTGTCCCTGCGGAGCTGATCCTCCGCGGGGACTTTACATAATCAATGGGAGGTACGGCCATGGTTAAATATATCTTCAGACGTATTTTGTATATCTTTATCGTGTTATTCATCGTCTCGTTCTTTTTCTTTATGCTGTTCCGCACCATGCCGGGCGACCCCGTGGATATTTATATACCCATCGAAATGCAATTGGGGATGGAACCCGAGCAATTAGCCGTCGCACGGGCGGAAATCATAGAAACCATGGGCTTGGACAGGAACAATTTCGTACAATATTTTTACTGGATTTCCGCTATGTTCCAAGGGAACTTCGGTACCTCGATGGAAACGCGGAGGCCGGTTATCGACCATGTACGCGCACCCTTAGCCAATACGCTGGTGATCAATATATTAAACATGATCATTGTCTTCGCCATCACGATACCCGTGGGGGTCTACTGCGCCGTAAAGAGAGGAAAGGCATTTGACAATATTGCCTTGGTCACATCGGTCATCGGCTTGAGTATACCCAATTTCCTGTTTGGTTTGATCTTGATAATATTGCTCGTAATCCTGGCCCCGTGGGATATTTTCCCCATGTTCGGCATGGCATCCATGATGCCGCCGCCGGAGGGGACCTTGGCGTGGTACCTCGACAGGTTGCGGTATATGGCCTTACCCCTGATGACAATGGTATTGGTAGGTATGGCGGGGATGATCCGTTTTACCCGTTCGTCCATGATAGACGCTTTAAACATGGACTGTATACGTACCGCGCGGGCAAAGGGGCTCGCGGAAAAAACGGTCATTTTTATCCATGCCTTCCGTAACGCGTTAATACCCATCATCACGATTATGGCAGGGTTTTTTATCGGGATATTCAGCGGAGCCATGATAATCGAAATCACTTTTTCATGGCAGGGGATGGGACAAATCATGTTCAACGCCATCAACCAGCGGGATATCGCCGTGTTAATGACGATGAACGTATTCTACGCTTTTGTCGCTTTTACGGTAATTCTATTGCTGGATATTGTGTACGTAATCGCGGACCCGCGTATTCGGATGGGTTAGGGGGAAAAGATGATGTTTTTCAAAAACTTAATGGGTACGCTGTTCGGCAGTAAAGTTAGCAAAATGTCCCTGATGGAAGAAGAGCAGGTACAAAGTCCCTTTAAAACCATCGTAAGGGAATTCTTTAGGAGAAAGCTGACCATTATCGGTTTGGTCGGTTTCTTTACCATGCTGCTGGCCAGCACGATTATCCCGTTTTTCTTCCCCATTGACTTACGGGATACGGACAGCGGTAACGTGAACCAACCCCCTTCTTTTAATATGATGCGCATCCCGCGTGAAATCCGTAATAATATTGCCTTATATGACGCCGGCCCGGGTTACGGGGTAGCGGTTACCCATGACGGCCGTGTACATGTATGGGGAACGGTAAGCCGCATCGCGGAGCCCTTGCTTAACCCCCCGCAGCCCAATCGGCCCATCGTGCATGTTTCCGCCGGCCCGTACCACGCGCTGGTGGTGACGGATGACGGGCATATCTATTCCTGGGGCAACGAACTCGCCACCTTCGCGATGAATGACGTCCCCCCCGAAATACAGGGACGGGTAGTAACGGCGACGGCGGGGATGCGCATTACGGTAGCGGTAACCGACGACGGCCAATTGCATACATGGGGCGGCATTGAAATGGACCGCAGGGAAACAGCGGCCATCGGCAGGGTACCCCGTACGGAGACCCCCGTACAAATCGGGGCCAATACCTTTACCTTCGCTGTGCTTACCGCGGAAGGGAACATACACGTATTGATCAGAACCCCGCGGGATATCCGCGACATACCGGAAGCGGCGCAGGGACGTATCACGAGCTTTGCCATGACGGATAACAATATTATCGCCATATTAGACGATAAAACGCTGGTAGCGTGGGGGGACATTTCCAATTCGGCGATTATAAACATACCCCCCGAAATACAAGGCAGGGCGGTAAGCATCGACGCGGGGCGCCAGCATTTTACCGCACTCTTGGATGACGGTTCGGTACGGTCTTGGGGTGCCAACATGAACGGCCGGACCGACGCGCCGGACGTAAGCAACGCCATATCCATCGCTGTTGCCGGCGACCATAATTACGTCATGCTGGCTGACGGCAGTATAGAAACCTGGGGATTACGGGGCTTTTATTTCGGGACGGACCAATTGGGCCGCTGCGTATTTACCCGCTTGTGGCACGCCGGAAGATACTCGCTGTTGATCGGTATGGTGGCTGTGCTTGTGCAGGGCACGCTGGGCCTAACGTTCGGCGGGTTCGCGGGCTTCTACGGGGGAAAGATCGATATGCTCATTATGCGCTTGGCGGAGGTTGTGGGTTCCATACCCTTCCTGCCGCTCGCGCTGATATTGCAGTTCCGTTTCCGGCATGTATTCGGTCCGGTCGGGGGTATGGTTTTCCTTATGTTTATATTAGGTGTCTTGACCTGGCCCCCCCTTATGCGCCTTGTGCGGGCGCAAATCATGCAAACGCGCGAATCGGAGTTTGTACTTGCCGCCCGGGCATTGGGTGTCAAGCAATATAAATTGATCTTTAGGCATATCATGCCCAACGTGGCGTCGGCGGCGATCGTATTACTTACCCTTGCGTTGGCATCCTCCATGCTGACCGAAACGGCGCTGTCCTTCATCGGCTTCGGCGTGGCGGAACCCACGCCCACATGGGGGAATATGCTTTCCGGTGCCAACAATTCCATCGTTTTACGCACGCAATGGTGGCGCGTGCTGTTCCCCGCCGTATCCTTGGTTACGGTGGCGCTCAGCATTAACTTGATCGGGGACGGCCTTCGAGAGGCTACGGACCCCAGAGCACAAGGGAGGTAAAGGTCATATGGATATCAAAATTAAGGTAAATATCGCCGAAACGCCTCCCGCGTCCGCGGACAGCCAAGAAAAACCCTTGCTTGAGCTCAACAACCTGCATACGTATTTCAACACGCGGCGGGGCGTCGTTAAAGCCGTCAACGGGGTATCCTATACGGTGGAAAAGGGTAAGACGCTGGGCCTCGTGGGCGAAAGCGGCAGCGGAAAGTCCGTATCCGCCATGAGCATATTGGGGTTGCTGGACGGCAACGGCAGGGTAGTGGAGGGGAATATAACTTTTAAAGACAGGAACATGGTCAACCTCCATCGCAAAGAACTCGCAAAAATACGCGGAAATGAAATCTCCGTCATCTTCCAGGAACCGATGACCAGCCTTAACCCCATATTTACCATCCGCAGGCAAATCGGCGAGTCCTTCCAAATCCATCAGGGCATGAATAGGAAGCAAGCCTATAACGAAGCCGTTAAGATGCTGGACGACGTTAAGATACCCGACCCCGAGCAAGTGTCACGCCGCTATCTGTTTATGCTTTCGGGCGGGATGCGCCAAAGGGTCATGATCGCGATGGCGCTTGCGTGCAAGCCGGATCTCTTGATCGCGGATGAACCGACGACCGCGCTTGACGTGACCATACAAGCACAAATACTAAAATTAATGAACGAGTTAAAAAGGGAAAAAGGTACGTCCATCATGTTCATCACCCACGATTTGGGTGTAATTAACGAAATGGCGGACGAAGTGGCGGTCATGTACTGCGGCCAGGTAGTGGAACAAGCACCCGTGCGTAAGATATTCGACCCCTCCACCTATTCCCATCCCTATACGGAGGGTTTGCTGACTTCCATCCCGCGTTTGAATACTCCCATCGGGGCCAAGCTGGACGTAATCGACGGCACGGTACCGCACCCGTTGGATTTGCCCGAGGGGTGCAAGTTCGCGCCGAGGTGCAAATACGCAACCGACCAATGCAAAAAACATGAACCCGAATTAATAAAGGTCGCCGACGACCAACTCGTACGTTGTTTCTATCCGGAAGAGGGGGCAAGAAGGAAATGACCGATAAAAAACCGTTGATCAGCATAAGGAATATGAAGCAATATTTTCCCATACGGGGCAGGCGCAATCTTTTCGTACGTGCCAACGACGGGGTCAACCTTGATATTTATGAAGGGGAAACCATCGGCGTGGTGGGCGAGTCCGGCTGCGGAAAATCCACGCTCGGGCGGGTGTTGATACAGTTGTACAACCAAACTGACGGCGAGACGATCTACTACGGCCAAAATATAGATGATATGGTCCCCCGCTATGTGTTGGATATCTACAGCCGTTTGGAAAAACGTGTAGCCGAAACGAAAATTCTGGTAGAGGAAGCCCAACGCAAGCAAGAGGAGTACCAAGTCGTTAAGGACGAATATCAAGCGGCGGAAGATAAGGAAAAATTACGTTCCCGCTATTTTGTCAAACGCAATGAGCGTAACGAAGCGCGTAAGAAGGCCAACAGCGAATATTTGGCCGTGGTACGCTTGATCGGCGGCTTCTACGTAGCTAAAAAGGAAGACTATAACGACATCATGACAGCGTTGAAGTTCCACTTCTATGCGGCGCGCGCGTTATTCATATTAAAAATGGAAATACAAAAAATCACCGTTAAAGCGGAAGAAATTAAGTATAAAATTGATAATAAGCTGTTCGGCGCCAACGAAGCCAAATACCAAAGCCTGTTGGCGAAAATAAAATCGCTTTCCGGGCCGGAAATGGAAAAATTGGTGGCAGAAAAAGCAAAGACACAGGAAGCGATCGACGTGATCCGTGCCCGATACGCCGACGACGAGGAGTTCCAGCGTTATGATGTTATGCGCGATTCGGGCATTGACCTGGCACGCTTGACGTATAATGAAATGCGTTATTTACGTAAGGATTTGCAATTGATTTTCCAAGACCCCTATTCGTCGCTTAACCCGCGCTTGACCGTGGGGCAAATCATTTCCGAAGGGGCGATCACGCACAAGCAATTCGTTAAGAACAACGAGCGGATGCAGAACTATACCATGAAAGTCATGGAGGACTGCGGACTGGCCCCGTATATGATACACCGTTATCCGCACCAATTTTCGGGCGGGCAACGCCAGCGTATCGGTATCGCGCGCGCGCTGTCCACGCAGCCGAAGTTCGTAGTATGTGACGAGGCCGTATCGGCCCTTGACGTAAGCATCCAATCGCAAATCATTAACTTGCTTAAGGATTTGAAGGATAAGGAAAACCTTACCTATATGTTCATTTCCCACGATCTGTCGGTGGTGAAGTATATTTCCGACCGTATCGCGGTCATGTACCTGGGCGTGATCGTGGAGCTTTGTTCGTCCGCGGAGTTGTTCGCAAACCCCTTGCACCCGTATACGAAGGCTTTGCTTTCCGCCATACCCACGACCAACGCCGAACGGGAGGAAATGATCGTGTTGGAGGGTGATATCCCCAGCCCCATCATGCCCCCGCCGGGTTGCAAGTTTAACACCCGTTGCAAGGACTGCATGGAAATTTGCCTGTCCGTGGTTCCCGAATGGCGGGAGCAGGTACAAGGGCACTTCGTCGCCTGCCATTTGTATGAGGATTAGCCTATGTTTTTAAGTAAAAAATTTAAGCGGGGGATGACCCGCGAACAAGCGGACGCGATCATCGAAAAATCGAGAACGGAAGAACCCCTGGAACTGGAAAAGGGCGACCTTCCGGCGATGATCATAGCGGCTTTTGTCGTGTTTTTCCCATTCGTGTTGGTATTTTGCGGGATATTGGGTTTTATCTATTGGTTCATCTTCCATGTGTGGGCGGGGTAAGGCTTAATGCGGTATCGGCTTGACCTGCTTTGCACACGTATCGCCATATTCTTTATGCGTTATAAAAAAGTATTAAACCGCGTTTATTGGGGCGGTGTCACGTTAGTTTGCGTCTTAATCGTCGGCATACCCGTAAGTTTGGCGATTCGTAACCCGCATGTTCGGCTGCCCGACTTCCATGGCGGGCAGCCGCCGGAATTAATGTGGGAATGGAATCGGGCTGTTAATCGCGCCCGTATCCAACAAGGCATGATCAATGACTTTTATACTATTGTAAACGCGATGGACGCGCATTATCCGTTTATCGAAATGGTTGGGGAACACGTCGGTAAGGATTTCCATGACTTCGCCGCAACAGTTTATGAAGAGCTGTTGGATTTGGCGCGGGGTGATTTCAGCCCCAATATGTTCCTGCATTTCATTGACCGGAATTTTATATCCTTGCTTGGCGGTTTTGGGGGTATTCGGGTTGTATCGGAGCCATTTTCCACAATCGATTGGATGGTCCAGCCTTATTTTTACGGGATTCACGATTGGCAATTTTATGATGACCGCTTTGATATAGAGGCAAGAAACGATAATACCGTCACCGATACCTTGGCCGAAGGCATTGCGTATTTACGCGTCAATCATTTCCTGCCCAAAGGGTACGAGCCCATAACGCGTAACCCCTATCTGCGTTTTGATTACGATACGGAACGGCAGCGCCTGTTGGATTTCTATGATGGTTTAAACGATTATGAACACTTGGTGATTGACATACGCGGGGTCCGCGCGGGGTTTGGGGATTATTTTCTGCCCTTGATTATGGAGCCTTTGATCCATACGCCGATAACCGAACGGTTTTACGCGTTTTACCTGTCGGGGTGGTTTGCCCGACGCGTGGGCGAAGCGTTCCAAACGTGGTACGGATTCGGCGAGCCGACGGAAATCAGCGAGTTGACGCGGTCATTTTCCTACGGCATACCGGAACGGTTGGAAGTCGGATTCTCTATTAATATAACGGCCCAACCACGGGAGGATACAGTCTTCGGCGGGCAGGTATGGTTATTGGTGGACTCGGATAACGTGTCCGGTGCCAACCTCATGTATTTACGAATGGCTAAGGAAGCAGGGTTTATGATCGTCTATGAGGAAAACCCGGCGGCAACCGGGTGGGCTACCTCGTTTATCCCATTGCCGAATACGGGGACGTCGCTGCGGTTTAACCCGCTGTACTTTACCAATCATGAGGGCAGGTTCCTGGAAGGGGATACAATATACCACCATCGGTTGGATAACAGGCATGAAGGATTATTGGGAGTAATTAACAAGATGGAGTGATTAGATGAAGACGAATATATTTTTAAAGTCCGTGTTGCGTCAGCCCATACGGGCTTTTATTTTATCGGTCTTGATCGGCGCGGCGGCTTTCGCTTTGGTGGCGAGGGTAACCGAGTACATCATCGTCAGCGGCGAAATCAATCGTATCGAAGGGTTTTACCGCTCCATCGGGATACTGTCCCCCTTATATTTCGAAAACTTTACCGACCACCACGACGTTACCGATGCGGCGGAAATCGTCGCGGGTAACCGGCATGTAGCGTTTTCCGACGCGCGCCCATTTACACGGGGGGTGATGGATCGGCTCAATGTCATGTCCCAATCCCATTTCAACTATTTCGTTCCCTTCTTACATGGCTTGGATATGGACGTATTGGACCACTATTTTATCGGGCAAATATTTTTGAAGCCCGCGTTGATCGGGGGTATGAGCGATAACCCCTCGCTTCGCGTTGGCATTCACGTAGATGAGCTTATTTTAGGCGACCCCTTTACCTTACGGGAGGGTACGCGCGTCTTTACAAACGAATTGGGTCAAACGACCACATTGCAAAGCAGGAATCACATGCATGTCGTCCTCACGAAGGAAGAAGCGGCATTATATATAAGAGGGTTGTGGAATCCCTTCGAAGGTATGGAAGTGGGTGAATCCTATTTTTTCCGCGCTTCGCCGGGGGGGATAGGCGCGACGGAAATCGGCTCGAACATGGCATGGTATTTGCGGCCGTTAGTCGGGGAAGACGGGTTGCGTAATACCCGTATCGATGAAGGGGAACGGCATTATTGGCTTAACCGTCCGGATTACGCGCTGCGGAGTTGTCATACGGAAATGGTCTTCTTTATGGAGGACATCCACGGATATACCATCCCCAATTATGAAACGCGAACCCAAAACCATTCCGCCGTTACAGTCATCGGTACGAAGGATATGACGGCCATCCCGCGTTTTACCACTACCCGTACGGTCCGTTTGTTGGATACCCCGCTTTACCCCGGCGGGCGTTGGCTTAACCATGAAGATTACCTTAGCGGCAATCAGGTAGCGGTTATACCCATTCAATTCGCCACACGCCGCGGTTTGCGCGTAGGGGAAACTTTTACCCTTACCTTGCATGATAATCCCCGCCCGTCGTGGATCGATACCCCCACAGCCAGCACCTGGGCGCGGGGTATCGAGCATTGGTGGGACAATCAACCGTCCGGGTGGTGGTCCATGACCGGCAACGAACATGCCGACCATTGGCAGGACTTCCCCACCCATGAATTGGAACTGGAGGTCGTGGGGATTTATTGGTATAACCCGCCCATTTCCCATAACTTTACGATATCGGAAATCCATATCCCCGCGAGCCTGATACCCGCGGGCTTCGGCTGGGACGATTCGCCCCAACTGACGGGTATGTACAGCTTCGTTTTAAATTCACCCCGCCTGGAGGACGCCTTCCTTCGGGAAACGCGCGCGTCCTTGGCATCATTGGGCTTTACGGCGGTGTTCCTGCCCAACGGCTTCGCGCATATCGCCGCCGCTATCGATCCCATACGTACGTCTTTGACGGCGAATACGATCATTTTCTCCGTCGCGTCGGTATTGGTTTTATTGCTTGCGATATTTTTGTACATCCGCCAATGGCATCGGTCCGTAGCCATCGCCAAGGCGTTGGGCGTTACGTCGCGGGACGTGCTGGGTCAGTTGTTCGTCCCCGTTATATTGATATGGATACCCGCGGTGCTGGTCGGTTCGGCCGTCGGATGGTTCTTCGCGCTGGGGGAAGCGGAAGCGGTGCTTGGCGGTATCGGCGCGCGGTATGAATCCGACCCCGTAACCGCGCTGTTGGGGATATGGTGGTTGTTCGTCATGGCGGGGGGGATATCGCTGTTTATCTTCACGGGGATATTCGTGCTGGGATTCGGCTCTGTGCGCCGCTCCGTCTTGGAGCAATTGCAAGGAAACGTGCAAGGACGCCGCCGTAAGGAAAAGGTCATCGATTCGGGCGTGGTACCCGAGGGCTTCGTCGTCGGCAACTTTGCCGTGATGCAAAAGCCTTTGATCAAAACCCGCAAGCACGCGGTACGATCCTTTGTACGGTACGGCTTGCGTCACATATTACGTTCCCGGGTAAAAACCGGCTTGGCGGTTATGCTGGCGTTGCTCTTCACACTTTCCTTGGGTTGGCTTAACGATATGATCGACTCCACGGAATATGAAATCGAACGGCTTTGGACGGAAACCCTTATCCATGCCGAAGTGGAGCGTGTGATCGACCCATTAGAGGAAGAGGATAATACATTCGGGTGGCCCGCGTTAATCGCTCCGGCCTCCTGGGACGCGGTTTTGGCCACGGGTTTTGTGAAGGATTCCTATTTCGAGGTCTTATCCATCGCCGAAGGAGCGTTTTTGCTCGGGATTTCGAACCTTGAAGGTTTCATCGATGAGAATACGAAAACCCCGCTTGACGAACAGCTCGGTATTTTCTGCGATGATTTGACCATCGAATTCGCCCCGGGCTTCGGTGAGGAAGACTTCGTGTTCGTGCAGGGTAAGCCCACTCCGGTATTAATAAGCCGCGAATCGCTTGAACGCTACGATAGTGAGCTCGGCGAAATAATTATCTTCAAAACGCTTGAATCGATTTTAGCATGGAATTGGCACGATTGGATCGAGCAGGAGGCAATCGTGATCGGCGTATACGATGGCGGCTTAAGCCGAGGGGTCAGCCGTTTGGGTTATCCGTTGGTAATGCCCTTATCCGCGGTGTACTACCATTCGCTGGGGCATTGGTGGTTCGATGAGGCGGGGAACGGTATGAAAACCGGACGGCCGTCCTATATGACGGCGCGCTTTACCGTGGACCCCGCCCGTAACCGTGAATTACAGCAACTGCGCGACCTTACGGAAGCGCCGCTGGCACAGAACCATTTGGGTTCCGTCGGTGCGGTGCCGCTGGAATTGCTGTTGGAGGACGATGTGATCGAAAACGTGATCCTGCCTATGGAGCGCAACCTCGCGTTGCTGCGGGTTTTGTACCCCATCGCCATCGGCTCCGCTTTTGTGCTGGCGTTTGGGCTTTCGCTGCTCACCATGCTGCAAAACGCCAAAAACGCCGCCATTTTGCGGGTATTGGGAAAATCGAAAATAATTTCACAGGTTGCGCTGTGTATGGAGCAATTGGCTGTGTGTACGGCCGGTATTGTCTTGGGGTTGATTGCTTTAATGGTTGCGGGGGTCGCGTTGGGGGTCACGCCCTTTGCGCTGGCGGGCGTATATTTCACCGGGATATTATCGGGTTCGGCCATCGGGGCGTTCGTGATCAGCGCGAAGGCTCCGGTGGAATTGCTGCAGGTGCGGGAATAGAAAAGGGGAGGAATCAATATGTTAAGGTTGGAAAAGGTGTGTTACCGTTACAAAGCGGGGACGCGGGACGTGCTGAGGGACGTCAGCGCGGAAATGGAGGCGGGTAAGCTCCACGCCATCGTAGGGCCCTCCGGCAGCGGCAAAACCACGCTGCTCTCCATCATGGCGGGGATGGACCGACCCTTGGAAGGCGCGATATACGTCGGGGAAGAAAGCCTGGCCCGAATGGACCTGGACCGGTATCGGCGGGAAAAGGTATCCATGGTGTTCCAAGCCTTCCATTTATTCCCGTTGCTGACCGCGATGGAGAACGTTTGCTACCCCATGGAGGTGTTGGGCGCGGTGCGTGGGGAAGCCGTCGAACGCGCTCGGGTATTGCTGGAATCCGTAGGTATAGACAATGATAAATACCGCCGATACCCCGCCAACCTATCCGGCGGCGAACAGCAGCGCGTGGCGATCGCCCGTGCGCTGGCGTCGGGCGCGAAGTTGATCCTCGCGGACGAACCCACGGGCAACCTGGATTCCGCTAACGGCAACGCCGTTATGGATATCCTGCGCCACTTGGCTCATACGCGGGATTATTGCGTGGTTATCGTCACCCACAACCCGGAGATCGCCGAATCGGCCGACTATGTATATAAAATGAAGGACGGCTTACTTAAGGAGCAAAAGTAATGGTTAGAGATATCAACCGAATCATCGCCAACATCGAAACCGTTATCATCGGCAAAACGGAAGAAATCAAGCTCATCCTCGCCGCGCTGTTGGTGGGCGGGCATGTACTGCTGGAGGACGTACCCGGTACAGGCAAGACCGTGCTGGCGAAGGCGCTGGCGAAATCCTTCGACTGCGCATTTTCGCGCGTGCAATTTACGCCGGATTTACTGCCAAGCGAGTTGACGGGAATCAATTTCTATAACCTAAAGGACGGCGCGTTTACCTTCCGCAAGGGTAGTCTGTTCGCCAACATCGTGCTGGGCGACGAAATCAACCGCGCTACGCCGCGTACGCAATCGGGGCTGCTCGAATCCATGGAGGAGCGGCAGATTACGGTGGACGGCACGACGTATCCGTTGCCCGCCCCGTATTTCGTCATCGCCACGCAAAACCCCATCGAAACGCAGGGGACGTTCCCCTTGCCCGAAGCGCAGCTCGACCGTTTCCTGCTGCAATTGAAACTGGGTTACCCCACTTCGGAGGAAAGTACGGATATATTAAAGCGGTTTATCGCGCCGGACGGCGCAAGCGGGAATCCGTTGGATACGTTGCAAGCGGTATGTTCGGCAGGGGATTTGCTTGACATGCAAGCCGCCGTAAAGCGCGTTTATGTACATGAAGTGATTTTTAAATATATCGTCGATTTGGCGGAAGCCACGCGGAACCATGAGCTTGTTTCCATGGGGATTTCCACGCGGGGGATATTGGCGTTGGCCAAGATGGCGCAGGCTTGGCGCGCGGTCAACGGCGGGGACTTTGTAACGCCGCAGGATATCTTGGAATTGATGCCTTACGTGTTCGGCCATAGGCTTATCCTAAAGGGGGGCATGAACCGAAGGGGAGGTTCATCCTCGGTCCAAACGGTGCTGGACGAAGTGAAGGCCGCTGTAACCGCCCCGGTCGAAGAATGGAAAACGAAAAGGTAGCCCCTTAGATGTTTATCGTCGTCATGGGCATGATTATTTTGAGCGTTATCTTCTTGCAATCGTATGCCTACCGAAAATATTGGGACAAGGATTTGACGGCATTGTTCCGTTTTTCCGGTAAGGAAGCGTTCGAAGGGGATAAATTATATTTGCGTGCGGAAATCGCGAACAAAAAAATCCTGCCCCTGCCGTGGCTGATGGTTGAATACCAATTATCGTCTGATCTGATCTTTTCGGGCGGCAGCGCGTTTGAAACAGGCGAATCGATGAAGGTTGGCGTGTTTTCGGTCATGGCGTACAAACGCGTGCGGAGGAAGCTGCCCTTCACATGCGGGAAGCGCGGGGTATATCGGTTACGCCGCGTACGCTTATTAGGGAGCAACCTGCTCCATACGCAGACGTACCATAAATATTTGAACTGTCCGAACGAACTCACCGTCTTCCCCGGGTTGCTTACGGAATTTGAGGGGCTTTCGGTCATCATCAACAACGTGGACGTTATGCTGACGGTACGCGCGCTGATCAACCCCGACCCCTTTACCTTCCGCGGTATACGGGAGTACGCGCCTGTAGACCCGTTACGCAATATCAATTTCAAGGCGACCGCCGTCGCGCGGGAACTGATGGTCAACATCCACGCGCCCACGTCGTCCAAACAATTGGAAATTATATTGAATATGGAGCATTGCTCCATCCATTCGTCCGAAGAATTGTATGAACAAGCCATACGCCTGGCGGCTACGTTCGCCCACCATTATCTTAACGAAGACGTAAGCGTGGGTTTTTACACCAACGGACGGGACGTTGTGGCCGGTAAAAATACGTACATCCCCCGCGGGACGCAAACCGCCCAATTGTATGCGATTTACCGCGCGCTGGCCCGGTTGGGCTTGGCGTTCCGGCCCAATTCTATTTCCGCTTATTTGGATACCCTCGATGATAAGGGGAGCGTGTATGTCATTATTTCCACGTACCATGGGGCGGATTTCATATCGGCAGTCGAAGGGATGGCGGCACGCGGGTTGGCGGTACAAGCAGTCATACCCGTGAAAAACGACGCGGAAATAATTTTGGCGGAATCCACCGAAATTAAAATTTGGAGGAACCTATAATGAAGCCGCGGGAGATCGTCAAGGATACGTTCGCCAATATGGCGGCTTTTCTGATCTTTTTCACCATACTCGCATCCGCGCATTTGGTTATTTTTAATACGATACCTTGGATATATCTGATATTGATTGTCCCGTTTTATATGCTGTATTGGGTGCGCAAAAACGTATTTATCATGAAAACATTCTTCATTATTCACATTTTGTTCCTCGCGTTTCCTTTTATATTGATATACACGATTGGTCAATTTGTCCCCATGATGGCTGTCACCCTTCTATGTATCTATTATTCCGTACAAATGCGCAACAGCGGCGAATGGCGACCCCAAAACGGCCATATCGTAATGTTGGTGGTTCTCTTTTACGCCATGTTCAACGCGGTCAACCGTTTCGCGTCCGTTAACGATGACATTCCCCGGTTCTATTTTTCCATGGCATTGGTCTTTATTTCCATGGCGTTGCTTGTCACCCACATGGATAACCTGGACAAACGTATCGAACAACTCCCCGAGCTTGTAAGAAATACCACCCCCACGCGCGGCATTTTGGCTGCCAACAATGTACTGATCAACGGTTTTTTGGTTTTCATTATCACATTCGGCATTGCGTCGTTGTTTTCCCCCGTCGTATGGCGGTTGATCAGCAGGGGGATAATCGCCGCGTCCAATTATATACGGCGTTTAACCGCGCGGTCGCCGGATGAGGAAGCCGTTGGGGAAGAATCAGGGGAATACCTGTACGAAGATGAAATGGATAATGAACGGTTTACCGGGGATAACGGTTGGCAGGGTGAAGGGTGGCTGACGGCTGATCATTGGATATTTACGGTAGGCGGGATTATCGTGTTGATCCCATTGGGTGTGCTTATCCTATACGGTTTTTATATCATCTTTAAATTTTTTAAGAAGAATTTTTTCAACACAACCGACGGCGACGAAGAAGACTCCCTCATGCCCGACGATGCCTTGGGCAAGTTAAAGTTCATGCTGGGCGACCTTGCGGCGTTCCTGCCGCGCTTTAAATCGGACGCGCGTCACCCCGTCCGTCGCGCCTTCGCCAAGAAAGTAAACCGGAACATAAAAAAAGGCGTGTCCATCGATTTGTGCGACACGCCGGATGTGATAGCCGATAAAATACGCCCGAATGAAGACATCGACGCGCTTACGAAGGAATATGAGCGGGTACGGTACGGGCGGGTACGGTAGGAACGGTGAAGTTCTTCGAATCCACGGGGGCTGCGTTATTCGACGAACGCGCAAATAATATCGGTTACCTCGTCTAAGATGTAATCGGAAACGGACTCCGCGAAGACGGCGTTTCGGGCAGCCGGGTCCAGGCATTTGACTTGCTCGCACATGATTTCGCCGCGTGTGCGGGTCCGATGATCCAGCGTAACATGTGTGGGAAACCCCGATAATGTATTTGTAATCGGACAAACCATTGCAAGGTTCGTGCGCTTGTGGAATTCGACGTTGCTGACGACCAATGCGGGGCGCCGGCCTTTTTGTTCGTGCCCCGCTTGCGGGTCAAAGTTTAATATGATGATGTCGCCTTGAGCGGGTGTGTATGTCATTGCTTCCAACCCTCCCCGCCGTCGGGTTTGTCCCAATCGAATTCACGGCCGACCGCTTTACCCCAATCGTATTCCACACATTCGTAATCCCCGGTATATTCGGCGAAACGTTCTTCCAAGCTCTTCTTCGCCCTGCGCGTACGCGTCGCTTTCTTAAGCACGATGTGGTCGCCTTGGGGGATGATTTCGATGGGGTCGTTTTCCTTTAGGAACAGCGCGTCCATGATTATCTTGGGTAGGCGGACGGCGTTTGAGTTGCCCCATTTTTGTATGGTTGTTGTCATAATCGGTGCTCCTTGATATTTTTGTTGGAGTATATCCCGCGTATCTACGCGCGTCAAGGCATTTGTTACGATATCGTGACATTTTTCTCCTATTCTGTTATTGTGTGGTGAAGTAAAAAAATAAATACGATGACGGATTTGCGCGGGGGATATAATGGGTCTGAGGGAAATATTGTTGGTTTCTGGCGGTTTGGGTTTGTTCCTGTACGGCATGAGGATGATGTCGAGCGGACTGGAGGTCGTCGCGGGCGACCGTATGCAATTTATCCTAAGGAAAGCGACGAGCAATCGATTTTTCGGCGTTATCGTGGGGATATTAGCGACGATCGTGATCAATTCCTCCACGGCCACCACGATTATGACCGTCAGCTTCGTCAATTCCGGCATGATGAACTTGACGCAAGCCATCGGGATTATTATGGGCGCGAATGTGGGGACTACCTTCAGCGCGCAATTGATCGCTTTTCGGCTGGATACCTTCGCGCCGTTCTTTATCTTCGTAGGCGCAATCACGTATTTATTCTTTAAGAAGGCAAGCGTAAAAAACACCGGCTTCATAATATTGGGGTTCGGTGTTTTATTTTTCGGCGTGTCGGTGATGGGCGGGCCGTTTAAGGATTTGGCGCAGCAGCCCGGTTTCAACGCGTTCCTTACGGCTTTCAGCAATCCGTTTATGGCGCTGCTGGCGGGTTTCGTTTTTACCGCGATCATCCAAAGTTCGTCCGCCACAACGGGCTTACTGGTTACGCTGCACCTCAGCGGCGTACCGATCCCCTTCGAGACGTCGGCGTTTATCATCCTGGGCACCAACATCGGCACGAGCATCACCACGGTAATCGCGTCGATCCCCGCCAACCGCGAATCGAAGCGGGCCGCGCTGTTCCATATCATGTACGACGTCATCGGGTCGGCGGTGTTCGGCACGTTGATCTATGTGTTCCCGGGGATATTGGTATGGTTTACGGAAACATGGGCGGGGCCTGCAAGGCAGGTCGCCATGTTCCATACGCTGTACAACTTCGCCACGATGTTCCTGCTCTTACCCTTCGTTTCCTATATCGCCCGCCTGATGGAAAGGATCGTCCCCATCAAGGCCGATGCTCCCGACGGTACGTATGAGCGCAAGCTCCTGTATTTGGGTACCCCCATGGTGGGGTCCTCCGCGGACGCGTTGATAACCGCAAACAACGCGAAACTGGAAACCGTCCGCATGGGCAGGATCGCAAACGAGAGCTTCCGCCTTTCCACCGAAGCGTTCTTCGAAAATGACGCCGATAAGGCGAAACAATCGCGCGGTTATGTAAAAACCATCGAATACTTAAAACGTAAAATAAAGGCGAAACTTATTGAGGCGAACAGCCACGCGGCGACGACCCAGGACGATGAACGCATCCAAAAAATGCTGACCGTCCTGTTGGAAATGGGTAAGGTCGGCGAATGTGCGGAAAAGATGGTGCGGACCAAAAATCGGATGAACGAAAACGGCATCATCTTTTCCGAGACGGAACTTAATGAATTGAAGATGCTGTCGGACGTATGCAACGGCGTCGTAAACGAAGCCTTGGCGGCATATGAAAATGACGACGATTCAAAACTGCCCATGCTCAAATCACAGCGCAAGATCATCAAATCGATCAAATCCGCCTGTGTGGAAAACCACATGGAGCGGTTTAAAGGCGGGAACCTTAAACCCGAAAGCCTTGCCGCCTTTTCCGACATGATCAAACGCTTGGAAAAAGGCGCGGAACACGCGAAGGATATCGCGGCATTGATTTAGGGACGCCAAAGGAGGGTATGTATGTTCAGCACGGACATCGGCATAGACTTGGGTACGGCCTCCGTCATCGTGTTCATCCGCGGGCAGGGTACGGTATTAAAGGAACCCGCCGTGGTCGCCATCGATAAAAATACCGACACGATATTGGCGGTGGGCGAGGAGGCGCGCAGTATGTTGGGGCGTACGCCCGGCAACATCGTGGCCATCCGCCCCCTGCGCGAGGGCGTCATTTCCGACTATCACATAACCGAAAAAATGCTCAAGTATTTTATTAACAAGGCCGTGGGGCGTCCGCTTATGCGCAAGCCCCGCATCGCCATATGCGTACCTTCCAACGTAACCGAAGTGGAACGCCGCGCCGTGGAGGACGCCGCCCGACAAGCGGGCGCGCGCCAGGTTTTCGTCATCGAGGAACCGATCGCCGCGGCTATCGGCGCGGGCATCGATATCGCGCGCGCTTGCGGCAGTATGGTGGTGGATATCGGCGGCGGCACGACCGATATCGCGGTCATTTCCCTTGGCGGCACCGTTGAGAAATCCTCCGTCAAGATCGCGGGCGACCACTTCGACGAAGCCATCGTGCGCTACATGCGCCGCAGGCACAACCTGCTCATCGGCGAGCGCACAGCGGAGGATTTGAAGATGAACGTCGGCACGGCATACCCCCGCCTGACGTCGGTCAGCATGGACATCCGCGGCCGCAACCTGGTTACGGGCCTGCCCAAAACGATTAATATCACCTCCGAAGAAATGATGGAAGCCCTGCACGAATCCGTATCCACCGTCATCGAAGCGGTGCATCAAGTGCTGGAACGTACCCCGCCGGAACTGGCCTCCGACATCGCCGACCGCGGCATCGTAATGACGGGCGGCGGAAGCCTCTTGTACGGGCTGGACAAGCTGCTGGCCGAACGTACGGGCATACACACCGTCATCGCCGAGGAAGCGGTCAATTGCGTAGCGGTAGGTACGGGAAAATATATCGAATACGTTTCCGCGGGGAAGATTAACCTTACGGACCCATACAGACGATAAACATGTAGCAAGCATTTAGGGGGCTACATATGATCCGAGGCCTGTATACTTCCGCGCTGGGTATGATCACCAACATGCAGCGTATGGATGTCATAACCAACAACATGGCAAACGCGGATACCACATCCTTCAAACGCGACCATGTCGTGTCGCACCAGTTTTCCGAATTGATGATGAACCGGTTAAACGACCGCGACCCGTGGAACCTGCCGGGTCTGCGGCTGTTCCACTACAGGCCCATCGGGCCGGTGGCGCCGGGCGTATTCATAGACGACGTGTTTACCGATTGGACGCAGGGCGCGTTCCGGCAGACGGGGTCGCCCTTTGATTTGGCTTTGCAAGGGCAAGGCTTCTTCGTCGTCAACCATAACGGCGAGGAGCTTTTCACCCGTGACGGCTCATTCACCCTGTTTAACGGGATGCTGCTGACCGCCGAGGGCGGACGGGTGCAGGGGATGGGCGGGGATATCGTGTTGCCCGACGGCATCGCGTCCATCGGCGAAAGCGGACGCATCTACGTCAACGGCGAATACGTGGATACCTTGTTGCTTACGACCTTTACCGACCTTCATTCCCTGCGCAAAATGGAGGATAACCTCTTCCGCACCACGGAGGATTCCGTCCGCGAAGGGTTTAGGGGGCGTGTACACCAGGGCTTCCTGGAAAATTCCAACTCCAACATCGTAAACGAAATGGTGCAGATGATCGCGCTCTCCCGCGCGTTCGAAACGAATTCGCGCATGATCACGGTGCAGGACCAAACCCTGCAACGGGCGGTCAATGATATCGCGGGCCGTTAATAAGAAAGGGGTAATTTAATATGATGAGATCACTTTGGACGGCGGCGTCCGGTATGTCGAGCCAAATGTTGCAAATCGATAATATCTCCAACAATTTAGCCAACGTCAACACCACGGGGTTTAAGCGTGAACGGATCGAGTTCAAATCTCTCCTATATGAAACGATGAAGCGCGCCGACCTCGACCCCGTCAACATGACGGGCCGCCCGGTTAATTTGCAAGTGGGCCACGGCGTGCGGCCCATGGCGGTATCGCGCATCTTCATGCAGGGGCCGTTGCAACGTACCGACAACCATACCGACATCGCCATCGAAGGCGACGGGTGGTTCCGCGTGCGTTCGAACTTCGGCGAATACTTCTTTACCCGCGACGGCACGTTTAAGTTAATGCCCGCGGAAGACGGCACGTTGATCCTTGCCACTTCCGAAGGTTACCCCATCATGAGTACGGACGGCGAAGTGATCGAAATCCCCGGCGATATCTCCGCGCGGGACATCAGCATCGACGATTTCGGCGTGTTCCGCTATGTCGATCGGTTTGGTGAAATGTTCGACCTGGGTTACCAATTCGCCATCTACCAATTCTCCAACCCGCAAGGCTTGGAGGCCCAAGGCCAAAACCTGTTTATGGAAACGATCGCCTCCGGCCCGGCCCTTGCCGAATATGAAGGCGAAACCGCCCGTATCAGCCGCATCATCCAAGGCTACCTGGAAATGTCCAACGTACAAGTCGCCGAGGAAATGGTCAACCTCATCGTAGCCCAGCGCGCGTTCGACTTGAACTCCCGCGCGATCACCACTTCCGACGAAATGCTCCAAACCGCCAATAACCTGAAGAGGTAAATAACCCATGGAAATCATAGGCTCATACAACGCGCAGTTTAGGGACTTCGCCGTCAGCCAGAACCAACACGAAGCGGAGTTGGGACGTTTCCAAAATATTTTCGCCCAAGCGGTGGAGAACCGCACCAACCCCACAAGCGAAAACGCCATTGACCGTGCTGAAATACGCCACGCCGCGGAAATGTTCGAATCCTACTTCCTGCAAATCATGTTCCGCGAAATGCGCAGGACCACCCTCAACGAAAACAGCTTCATCCCCAAAAGCCACGCGGAGAAGATTTTCACCGAAATGATGGACGAGCAGGTTTCTAAGGACGCGGCGGCGGCGGGGGGCATCGGCTTGGCGGATATGATCTATAAACAGATGACGCGGCATTTGGATTAACGTACTCCATACCCTTTGTTTGTAAAAACCGTAAGTTTGGCGTATACTATTCGTTATACAAGCGGTTAATCCTAAGGGGAAACTTTTTCATGAATCCCGATATTATTATCTACCTCATCGTTTTGATGTCCCTGCTTTTTCTTGGGACTTTTTTTAGTGCGGCGGAGATGGCGTTTTCGGCGTTGTCGCGCCCGCGTGTCAAGACGATGGGCGAAAACGGCAGCAAGCGCGCGTCGCTGGTGCTTTCGATGCATGAACGATTCGACGAATTGCTCTCCACGCTGCTGATATGCAACAATATCGTGGCGATAACGGCGGCTACGGTGGGCGTCGTCTTTTTCGTGCGGCTGGCGGGGGAGGAACACGGGCCCTGGATTTCCGCTATCGTCATCACCGCCGTTGTGGTGGTGTTGACCGATATTTTCCCCAAGAGCGTGGCAAAGGAATCGCCCGAACGCGCGGCGATGTTTTGCGCGCCGTTTTTAAATTTGCTGATGACGTTGCTTAAGCCCGTCAACCGATTGATCGCTAAGCTGCGCAAGGGATTAAGCAACGCGTTGATCAAAAAGGAAGAGACGAATGAAGAAGATGAAAGGGCGTTGATCGGGCAGGAGCTGTTGTTCCGCGTGGAAGAAGCCGAAAACGACGGCGATATCAGCGAAGCGGATTCGTTGTTAATCTCCAACGCCATCGAGTTTAACGACCTGCGCGCGGAGGACATCCTTACGCCGCGGGTCAATATCGCGGGCATCCCCAAGGATTCGACGCTGGAGCAAATGGCGGATATCTTTATGGAGTCGGGGTATTCGCGCTTGCCCGTATATGAGGAATCGCCGGATCACATACACGGAGTCGTCCACATACGCGACTTCCTCAAGTGTATGGCCGACGAAAATTATCCCTTGGAGGACATCATCGTACCGCCGGTGTATGCCGCGCCGACGGCCCGCGTGCGCGATTTATTGGGCATCCTCAAAAAAGCCAAGAGCCACATGGCCATCGTGATAGACGAATACGGCGGTACGGAAGGGCTCGTCACGATGGAGGACATCCTCGAGCAATTGGTGGGCGACATTTACGACGAAAACGACGAGGTCATCGAGGAATTCATTAAATTGGAAGACGGCAAGCACCAAATCGATTGCTCCGCCGATATCAGCAAGATGTTCGAATACTTCGACCTGGAAGAAGACGAGGAAGAAACCGCCCACTTGTCCACGGTAGGCGGCTGGATCATGGATACATTGGGACGCATCCCCGAAGTGGGGGACAGCTTTACGCACGGAAAACTGACGGTAACCGTAACGCAGGCCGACCAACGCCGCGCGGAGGTGTGCGTGGTGGAGGCCACAAAAAAAACGGAGAACGAAATCGAATAATTATCCGCGGATACGGAACGCCGCACGGTAGACTACGTTATGTATGTAAAGGGAATGTGAAAGCGAGGTGTGTCCATGCGTCGGATTGTAATATTCGTATGCTTGCTATTGTCGTGCTTGATTTTCGCCTTGCCCGTTTCGGCGTCGGAGCGGCGGATACAGCAGCATTATTCGGTTAACATTACGGTGGAATGTTTGGAAACGGCACTCGAAACGATGCGCGGCTTGCCGGGCTTCGACCTAAATGCCAACATCACCAACGTGGAGCCGCATACGGGGCGGCCCGTGCGGCAGGCGTATTTTACCCGACGGGTGGACGAATGGGCCTTCCGCCACATGCAAGCCGTATTGCGTGATATGGGTGAAGTCAGGACCGAAAGCGAAAACGCGTGGCACTTGGGCGCGGAGCTGGCTTCGCTGGAAACGCGCTTGAAGGTGTTAACGCAGGAAATCGAACGCCTGTCGGTCATGATGGCGGCCAGCGATTCGCTCCATGTGCTGATCGCGATCGATAACCACATCTCCCGCGTATCGTGGGAACGCGACCGCTTGATCGGCAGACGGAATCAAATCATGGCCAACGTGCAAAGTGTGGTCATGGACATATGGCTTACGGAGGAAACGGAGTACATCAGACCCGAACAAGCGGGCTTCGGGCGGCGTTTGGCGGATCGATTTATCCGTTCATGGGATAACTTCATACGTGGTGCCGGAAACTTTGCGGTATTTATGGTACGGGTGAGTTTGCCGCTGACGATATGGCTTGCGGTGGGTTCGGTCGTCCTTTTCGCGGGGATCAAGCTGGCAAAAAAGAGATCGGGGAAATTGAAAACCGCCGAAGCCGAAGCAACGGGGGAAGGGGAGGCCAACAATGAAAAATAGATATGTACGGAATATTATCATAACGCTGTCGCTCGTTTTGTTATCGGCGGCGGTCGCCGCGTGCAGCCGGGGATATATGGAGGATTCGGCGGCGAATTGGGCTACCGCGCCCATGGCTACCCCCGCGCCGCCCGCCGTAGCAATGGCCCGGGCGGATGCCGCGGGCGGTGAAACCCTATTCGATTCGGTGCATATGTACTCCGCCAATTTCGGCGCTCCCGGCACCGTCGAATGGGAGGAAATCGCCGAATCAACCGAAAGGCACGTCATCCAACGCGCCAACATGGAGCTTGAAAGCGACCGCTTCGACGATACCGTTTCGGCCCTGCGGCAAATCACCCCATCGGTCGATGGCTACGTCGAATCCGAAATGCTGACCAACCTCGGTTGGCCGCGCTTTACCATCGTTTTACGCGTACCCGCCGCTCACTTTGAAGCCGTACTGCACCAAATCGGGTCGCTTGCCGATGTCCGCAGCCGCAACCAATGGGCCGATGATGTAACCGACCAATTCTATAATCTGGCGGGTAACCTCGAAACGCGCCGCATCGAAGAGGAACGCATCCTCGCCCTCATCGGCCAAGCTACCGATATCCACGAGCTGTTAGCCCTTGAATCGCGCTTGTCTAACGTGCGGCACGCCATCGAGTCCTACCTTTCACAACTTAACCAAATGGCCGGGCAAATCGCCTATTCCACCATCAACGTAACGCTGACCTGCACCGCCGTACCCCCCGTTGCCGCTGCGCCCACATTGGGCGAACGCATCGGCGGCGCGTTCGGGGATTCCGTGGACGGTACCGTTCGGGCGTTGCAAAACTTTGTCATATTCCTTGCCGGCGCGGTGATCCCGCTGGTATTGTTGGGGCTGTTGGGGACGGCAGCGTTCCTGATAATAAAAAACGTGCGGAGGAGATTTACCGCCGCACGTTCGGTTAACGCGGATTCCGTTTAATCCGTAAGCTGTTTAACCCGGAATCGACACAGCCTAGTATATCTTCCGTCCCTTACCGTCGGGTATCCCCGTGATGCGGTAAAAGTAATTGTTAATCACATCACGCCATTCACGGGCGTTGGCGAGCTGCATATCAAACCTTTCCCGCACGGAGTCATACGCGTCCTGCGGGATTTTTTCATTCAACGATTCCCATATACCGATGAAACGCTTCACATCCTCAACGCCTTCGAAGTGGGTATCGTAGATATATTGGATAAGTGTTTGGCCGCTCTTTAGCTTGTATGTGTACGGCAGCCGATGGAAGAAAAGGAGCAGCTTTTCGGGGCAGGTTTTCTTGCTTTCGTACAAATCGCGTACATAGTTGTGGTATTGGGCGGTGTAGCCCGTGCCGTGGGTGGTACGGTCCACGCCGATGTGGGTGTGGGTGGCGCGGTGGTACGTGCCCCATTTCATATATTCGTAGCCTTCGGGGCTGGGGCCGTAGTGGTGGCTGATGTTCACCATCCAGCCCAGGCCAAGTGGGGCGTTGTACTTTTCGTAAACGTGACGGGATTCCAAAAGCATGGAAGTAAGCGTCTCCACCAAGGAAAGGTCCCTCCCGAAGGTAAGGGCGGCCCAATCGCGGGTCAATTGCTCGGCGGTTTGGGCGGGGTTCCACGCCATACGGCCAAAGGCGTAGAGGTTGGCCTGCGCCAGCAAATGCCCCGTCCAGTTCGCGTCCGCGCCCGTGTTGGACACGGCTACGATGGCCGTCACCTCATGCCCCACAAGGTCGCGGGTCATGCACGCGTCGGTTACGGGGGTGTCGAGGATTTCCTCCCATTGTACGGCGGTGGCGTATAAATCCTTTTGCTGGCCGGTATATTCCTGCGTAATTTGGAATTCGAGCCCTTGATGTGTTTGCGTCATCGCACCCAACAACGGCGAATTAGGTTCGCGCACTTGGAAGTCGGACGGCCCGTGCTTGATTTGAAGGATCACATTATCGTCGAATTTGCCGTCCAGCGGGTGGAATTCGTTGTACGCCGCTTTCGGGCGGTCGGTTTCCGTATCGCGCCAATCCTGCGCGCAATTGTATATGAAACAGCGCCAATAGATATTCCCGCCGAAGGGGGCAAGCGCCTTGGCGATCACGTTCGCGCCTTCGTCCTGTGTGCGCCCCAGCGCGGCGGGCCCCGAGCGGAATTCGGAATCCGCCTTCATTAAAAAACCCGCCAAATCGGGTACATATTCGTACACACGCGCGGCGGATTCCTCCCAAAACCTTGCGACAACCTCGTTAGCGGGGTCGGCGGTTTCCAACCCCCCAAGGATTACGGGACTGTCAAAATGTACGGCGATAATCAACCGAATACCAAACGGACGGAAGACCTCCGCCACCTTCGCCAAGTCCGGCAGCATTTCATCCGTCAGCAGCTTCGCGCTGTCGCGGTAGACGTTGACGTTATTGACGCATATTTCATTGATGCCGACGTTCGCGAGCAAGCGGGCGTAGTCCTTTAGCCTAACCAAATCGTACCCGATGCGCCCTTCCTTAAAAAACAACGACGCTCCCGCGTAACCGCGCTCCACCGTGCCGTTCGCGTTGTCCCAATGGTTGAGTACGCGGTGTTTGACGGCGGGCTTTTCCCGTACGTTCATCGTCTCCACCGGTTCGCCTAAACACAAGCGCGAAAGCAAGCCGTATACACCGTACAACAGCCCTTTTTCGCAGCCGCCCGTTACGGTCAACCCCTCGGGCCCGCCGCGCAGGGTATAAGCCTCGGGAGCCGGATCGGGCGACATCTCCAGCGTAATCGTATAATCGCCGCGGTTGGTGGGCTTCCTGCCGAAAAGCGCTTCCAACCCGTGGGCACATTCCTCCCATGCGAAGTCCTTCGCGCCCTTTAACCTCGGTATAAACCCGAGCTGCGCCTTGGAAGGCTGTAACCAAGCGCGGTAACCGAAACCGTCCATATGGATTCCCCCGTTCCCCCGATATTTTATAGTAATGTCTGTAAACCGTATTTTATCAGCAATTCGTCGGTAATATCAATGGGATGGTCGTTTTAATTGTAAAAAATGCGTAAACATTTGTGTATGTGGTATAATTTTTTATGTATAAACGATATAATTCGGTGAAGAAGGCAATAGAGGATGCGGTTATATGGACAATGGGATTTCGTACGAAAAAGCAATGGAGATAGCAACGCAATTTGCCCGAAGGGTCCGAGACGAACTGGATTCCAAAGCCGAGGTGTATTTATTCGGCTCAGTTGTCACTTCGGCGAACAATTCGCAGAGCGATATTGATATTGCCGTCGTGTCCCGGGTTTTTACGGATGATGTTTGTAAAAACTATGCGCGGGTGAATATGTTGGCATACGATATAAACGATAATATTGACGCGCAAGCAATTATTTATGACGATTGGATTGACCAAACACCTTTCACCGCCAACGTCCAAAGGCAGGGGGTGTTAATAAAATAATGATGACGAAGAAGCAACACATTGATTATTGGCTTCACGGTGCGACCGAAAATATAAAAGACATGAAAGCCGCCATCAAAAGCAAACGAAGGTCAATGGCTATGTTTTGCGGTCATTTGGCGATCGAAAAAACGTTAAAGGGCTTGTGTGCTGTACGCGGAGTCATCATCCAACGTGAACATAAATTAATAAAACTGGCTAAAGAATGTGGCTTGGATTCAACGCTTACCTATGATCAACGCGAGGAGCTTCAAATAATAACCAACTTCAACATCGAAGCACGATACGATGATTATAAAATGCGTTTCCATGCAACTTGTACACCCCAATATGTTGCTGAATGGTCGGGGAAGATCACGACATGGTACAAAGAACTCAAAAGAATAATTTTACAAGAACGAGCATCATTGCCAAATAATGTACCCGATATGCAATCGTTAATAAAATAACGTCAAAATTTAATTTCCGCAAGACGTGGTGCGCTATAATTTACGAAGGGTGATATATACATGGTAAAAGCAGAATTGAATTACAATCCCTATTTGCTTGAAACAAGCGTGATGTTTAATGGGAATGAACCCAAAATAAACAGCATGGTCGAAAAATATATTTCGGGCAAGCTGCAAAACTGGATTTTAATACTTCCAGACATTTTCTGCAAAGAAATGAACGGTTGGGAGTTTGTTTTTGATTTCTCTGGAACAAAAATTGATTTCGAGTCTTTACAAGAGGTTTTTAATAAAGCCTGTGCGGGTAAAGGCTCGGTTTTTTTGTTCCATAAAAATGAATTGGAAAGTGTCGAGCAGAAGAAGCAAAGAATCACGGACTTGCTGACATGGTTTAACGATAACCGAAATAGGAAATTTGACTATAATTCATTCAAAGAAACCAATACATTGCTGTTTGACGATAAATGCTCTTTAATCGTTGTGCAGGGAACATTTGCAAGCTCTGATACGGGCGGTATTGTTATTGAAAATGTGAACGATGTCAATGAGTTAAAACACGCATCATTGGAAAACACGCCTATCCTTTTCTTTGTGAATGAAGCCAACCATTATCAGTTTAAAGCAAACCTCCATTCAATTCTGAAGCGTAAAGATATTACTTCCGAGCAACTCTTTTTCCATTTGGATTCGGCGTTAAGCTATTCAAAGATGCAACGCATTATTAGTGAATCGGGCGTAAGCAACCCGCAAATCATAAGCGATTCGGTTGAACACGCTCTTGCGAAATATTTTGAAGTGTACCCTATGACCGCATACATACAGCGAGTTATAGGTGTGCTTCAAGCATTTCAATATGACCTCGACAATGTTTTACAAGCAGAGGGCGAACAAAACATAAGCATAAACAGCGGCATACGCCAAAAAATAGATTCACTTGATGTCATTATCAGCAAATTAAAAAAAGCAGCAGAACAAATCATACACAGGGATAATTTTGATACCCCCGATGTTTTTAATGCAATAATGAATGAGTTTATGGCGAAGATTGCCAATTGGAACAAAAAGAAAATCAAGATTAACAGCGATGAAGAAGCTGGCTCAAAAGCGGTTGAGTTCCAAAAAGAGCTTGGCAACTTCTTTAATGAGTTTACTCGACAGATTGCACAGGAGTTCCATGCAATGTCAGCAAATATTCGCCAAACCTTTGCAGAAGCATACGCTACTGCTGAATTTGGTGATGATTATGTTGCCAATCAAGCAGTTCACATTGACTTGGCGGCTTTCGAGCTTCCTACCATAATTGAAAAATTACTTGAATTTAGAAACGTAAGCATGGTTGAGCAAGCCGACATATTAGGCGATATTAAAGGCTTGTTTGGCGCTGTGAAGCAACCAAAGGAATTAAAGCAGGTAATTGAATACAAGTATGATGATTGGCGTAGTCATGCGATGAACACGGCAGCCCCCATTTTAGCCGAGGTTATGAATACAGCATTTAATACCCTCAAAGATTTATATAATAGGGTAGCAGAAGATTATTCTGAACACTTGAAAATGCAGATTAAACAGCAAACTCAATCTAAGGACGAGGTTTCGGCACAACTTTCCGATGATGAACGACTTTTCCAAGCGGATATTGATTGGTTTAACATCTTCCAAGAAAAACTACGTGAGGTAGAGAGGGGATAATGACTATGAACGAATTGCAAGTAGTAAATGAAAATGTCAATGCGGAGATTGTTTTTAATGAATTATCCCCTGCACAGCAACTTGAAATCCAACTTGATATAATTGACGAATCAATACGCCGCAGGGATTTGGCACGATTAACTGAAATGGAAATTGTGCCTATAAATAATCTGCCGTCGCTCGAAGAAGATATTATCGGCAATGTTCGCTTGTACAAAATCACGGAAATGGTCTATGGAAAGGGCGAATCCGTGACGGACAAATTTACAACAGTATTCAATACTTTATCCACATACAAAGCATCAGTTTTTATTATCCTTGATTCTGATGGCTTTCGGACGGATTTTTACCTCGGTGTTCGTTCCAATGGCGATGAACGGTCTACCGTTACGCTTGGTGATACATTGAAGAACACGCTGATAGGGCATTTTCCGGGCGTTAAGATTGGCAATGTAGACAGAGCGAGGATAGCCACGCTGTCCGAGGAAATTTCTAAACGGCGCAATGTTGCTTCTGTAAGTGTAATCGGAAACAGCAAGTCAGAAAACGGGAAGCAAGTTAGGCAATTTGTGCAAGGCATTGAAAAGTTAGCGTTGGCTATGTCAGGTAGACAATACACAGGGATTATTGTCGCACAAAACCAATCCCCCTCAGACATTCAACTCTTGCGCAAAAATTATCAAAACCTATACACAAAACTGTCACCGTTACAATCTGTGCAAATGCAAAACAGCACTTCAAGCACCGAAAGCAGGAGCTTATCTTTTCTTGAAATGAACGGCAAACAGAAAACCGCCATGATTGCGGGTGCTGCGGTTGGTGTCGCCGGGGGAGCTGCAGGGTTTGCCATTGGTGGTATGCCCGGACTTATGCTTGGCGGGCAAATAGGAAATACGGTGGGCGGAGTATTCAGTTCTTTTGCTCCTAACACGCAAAAATCAGCTATTGAATCCTCGTCTTTGACTACAACAACCGTGAACAAGTCGGTTGCCGATATGCTTTCACTCATTGATGAATCCTTAAAACGAACAGGCGAATTTGACAGTTATGGAATGTGGAATGTTGCGGGGTACTTTATATCTGATGATATGTCGGCTTCTGAAATAGCGGCAAGCAATTACCGCTCGTTGATGAACGGTGAAAACTCAGGGCGTGAAGTATCGGCAATCAACTCATGGCGAAACGATTTTTACAAATTCGAGCATTTGACAACATATCTTTCAAGGTTTGTTCACCCGCAATTTGTTTACGGCGGTAATGTCCGTATAAGTGCGGCTACTTCGGTGAGCGGTAAAGAATTGGGATTGCATCTTGGTTTGCCGAGAGCAACCGTACCGGGCTTGCCTGTAATTGAACACGCTGAATTTGGCAAAGAGGTAAACACGAATCAACTTTTTACCAAATCCATCAGCACACGACCAGAGGACAAAATAACGCTCGGTAAAGTTTTCGACCTCGGACAAGTGACAACGAAAAATGTTGAGCTTGATATAAAGAGCTTGAATATGCACACATTTATCACAGGTTCAACAGGTTCAGGTAAAAGTAATACCGTTTATCAAATATTGACGGAATTATACGAGGGTAAAATTCCTTTCCTCGTTATTGAACCTGCGAAGGGCGAATACAAGGATGTTTTTGGGCATTTGGCTGATGTAAATGTGTTCTCGACCAATCCCAATATCGCACCACTAATCAACTTGAATCCGTTTATGTTCCCCGAATCAATCCACATTCTTGAACATGTTGACGGTCTTGTTGAAATATTCAGCGTATGCTGGCCGATGTACGATGCAATGCCCGCATTTTTCAAAGATGCAATCCTCCGCTCTTATGAAGCGGTTGGTTGGGATTTAGGTTCGTCAAGTTTTGATGGTAGTTCGCCCGAATATCCCGATTTTGAAATTTTGTCGGCACAACTGGACTACCTCATTAACAATTCAGGGTATCATTCGGATATAAAATCAAATTACAAGGGTGCACTTTTAACAAGAGTGAAATCGTTAATGGTGGGGCTTAACAAGTTCATTTTCACAAATAATCAAACGCCTTATGAGGAGCTGTTCGACCAAAACTGTATACTTGATATAAGCCGTGTAAAGTCGGGCGAAACAAAGGCGTTAATAATGGGCTTGATGGTTTACATCTTGAACGAGTATCTTGTTGACAAGAAATCCGAAAGCAACAGCGGATTACGCCATGTTACCGTTCTTGAAGAAGCCCATAACTTGTTGAAAAATACATCACAAGGCGCAAGCTCGGAACTTGTTGGCAAGTCGGTAGAAATTTTGACAAATACGATTGCCGAAATTCGCACATATGGCGAGGGATTCATAATTGTAGACCAATCGCCATCTGCTGTTGATATAGCGGCAATAAAGAATACAAACACAAAAATTGTACTCCGCACACCCGAAGCCAATGACCGTGAAGCCGTAGGGCGTTCTATGGGGCTTACGACAGACCAAGTAAATGAAATTTCCAAGTTGCCAAGCGGTGTTGCGGTGGTATATCAGAATGACTGGTTAAGCCCTGTTTTGACAATGGTAAATAAGGCTGATGTTGAAGAAATAAAATTTGTGCCAAAAGTGCGAACGGTTATTAAGCCCATTAAAATAGCACGGAGCGAATTGGTGCGTATGCTGATGCAACCGTGGATAGCGCATGAGCGCATAAGTAAATGCGAATTGGTTTCTGCGGCTGAGGTTTTGGAAACTTCACGAAACGTCAAAAAATTGTTGTTGCAAATAATTAATGATTATGACTTATGCAAGGGTCAATTGATTTGGGCAATGACCGATATGCCAAAATTACACGGAATTTTGCGAACGGTATTGTCGCTTTCAGAATCCGAATTTATCAATATTATCAAAGAGGGCAATGCCGATAATCTACGCCGTTTTATTGCTGACAAAACAAAAGATTTCACGCATGAAAATATCAATGAAATATGCCATGTGCTGACAAGAGAGGTGGAAACAGATAATGACAAGAATTGAATCACCTAATATTTTCGGCATGGAAAATTTCAATGTCGTTTCGGTTGAAAGAATGACCGCACTAAATGCGAATTTTCCCACGCGCATTATTGCCGAAAATGGAAATTTTGGCAGGGTTGAAGGATTATCGCAAATACTTCAACAGCAAAGCGGTTGGTCAGCAGATGTAACAGATGCAATTCGTTCACCTGCTGAGTTCAGAATATATCGTGATGCACGTCTTGTGGACATGGAAATTGGCGGCAGAAGGGCATTAGTACGTAACGATATAAATTGGCATCAAGTTGATGCTTCGGGGACTCCAACACAAGGTCTAACAAATTTGCAACGCATCGAAAGAGGACTTCCTCCCCTTGATAGAGCGGGTAATGCCATCGAGCTTCATCATATTGGGCAACAAAGAAATTCACCACTCGCTGAACTAACCATTAATGAACATCGCAGTTCAGGTAATAGTGGTGTTCTTCACCCTGACAGAACGAGTGATGTACACCGTGATGGGAGCAATTGGAACACTGAAAGACAACAATACTGGCAAGACCGAGCGCAATCCGATATTACAAGAAGGCAAACCGCTTCCTTAAACGCAAGAATGGCACATGATGCTGGCAGACGAGAAGGTGTGGCATCAGCAATAATTGTCGGTGCAATAACAACGGTTGAAAATGTGCGAGGAGTTTATAACGGCGAAATTACTGCACAAGAAGCGGCAATTAACACATCTATTGCCGTTGGAACGGCAGCGGCTCTTGGTTATGGAACAGGGTTTGTTAGTTCAGCGGTGGCAACTGCTACGTCCAGCTCTGCACATAAAGTAGTTAGAACACTTGGAGGTGCAGGGCTTCCTGCGGCAGCAATTTCCTTCGGGATTATGTCGTACAACTCCGTAATTGATTTTGCGCAAGGCGAAATTAGTGGCATGGAATTCGCACACGATTTAGTAGAAAATGCGGCTGGCGTTGCAGGTGCGATTGCGGGCGCACAAGTTGGAGCTTCACTTGGTGCAGTTGCCGGACCGGTTGGAGTAGTAGCAGGGGGACTTGTTGGTGGTATGGTTGGTTATTTAGTTGCGGTGGAAGCCTATGCAACTATCGTAGATGTATTTAATTATGGAGTTGATGCGTTAACTGACAGGACTATTGCATTAGCAGAAACGGCGGGTGATTTATTGAATACTGCGATTGAAGCAGGGCAAGCCGTTATAGATTTTATTACTACAAATGCCCCTGAAGCACTCAACACAGTCCGTACAGCATTAAATGATTTCGCATCAAATCTTAGAGTACCATCAATCAGTTTTAGATAGGAGTGTTCGAACATGACATCAATTATTGAAACATTGAAAAATTTTTCCGATTTACTTTCATTATCAGCTGTACAGGAAAGCGAAATAACAAATGCGGAAACAAAATTGTCGTTAAAATTTGCTCCCGAATATAGGGAATATATTTCAGAATTTGGTGCTGTGGCGGGTAATGGGCATGAGCTTACTGGCATCTTAAAATCAGAACGGTTAAATGTCATCAATGCCACAATGAAGGAATGGGGTCTTAATCCCCTTGCTCCACGTAATTTATATGTCGTTGAAAATCCCGCCATTGATGGTATTATCATTTGGCAAAATGCTGACGGTGAAATTTTTCAATCGTCACCAAATTCTGCACCAAGAGTTATTGCATCTTCTCTTGCAAATTACTTAACTTCGTAACTTGATTCAATAATAAAGACTCAAAATTGATTATAATTAATTTCGAGTTTTATTTAAATGAAACGATAAGATGTTTTTATTTATGTTAAATTACAAAATGCTACCGATAAAAATATGTTATCTTTTATACGGTTGGCAATTCGCTGGAAATAAAAGAAGTAAGCATTGAACGTGTTTTATACGCAGGTCGAAATTGGCAAATAATTCTTAAATTATAGAAATAAATAAATTTAAAAACCCCACGTGGGAGCTCACGACCGCGCAGGGCAAACAGGGCGTTCATCACTTTTACGTGACACGCTTTGTTGATTTTATGGCGTTTTGCTTTTGCTGCATCGAAAGGTTTGCAAGGGGGATCCCTTTACACGCATACTTGCGGGGTGACTCGGATGCGCATCCTTAATGAGTCGATGCGTCCATTATATTCGTTCTCCACGAAATGTCAATGCGTTCGACGAACATAAATTCATTAATGTTTATTTAATCGAATTGCTGTTTCAATCATTTCGCTGATGTTTAACACGCCGCCCGATAATATTTTACCGTCAAGATTAGGATATTTATCGGCGCTTGATAAAATAATGCTTTTAACATCTGAAATTGTTAAATCCGGCATATGTGATTTCAATAAAGCGGCGGCGCCGGCGACATGCGGTGCCGCCATGGAAGTCCCCCATTGGTAGTCATATCCGCCATTTAAGGAAAGGCTGAGGATATCCGTCCCGGGGGCGGCAATGTCAATGCTTACGGCGCCGTAATTTGAAAACGGAGCCAATTCACCGTATTGGTCGGAGGCGGCCACCGCAATAATGTTATCGCTGTCGTAACAAGCGGGATAATCGGGAATGTCATCGTTATTGCTTCCGTAATTGCCCGCCGAAACGACAAACAACCCGTTATACAGGTCTATCGCGTATTTTAGGCTCTGCGAAAAATAACGCCCGCCCCAACTGATATTTAAAATAGGAATGTCGTTTTCGTTTGCGTAATCGATGGCTGCTATTGCCGAGGCAAGGTTAAAGACATGGTTTCCTATCTTCAATGAAGCGACTTTAACGTTCCAGCAAACCCCGCTAATTCCGATCGAATTGTTTCCCACGGCGCCGGCTATCCCGGCTACATGCGTCCCATGTCCGGTCATATCCATGGGATCATCGTTATTGTCTAAAAAATCCCATCCGTGCTGCCCGTTTTGGGTAACCCACATATTGTCCTTTATATCCGGATGATTATAGTCTATACCGCTGTCCACAACGCCGATAACAACGCCTTCGCTTCCCGTCGAATAACCCCATGCCGAAGGAGCCTTGATTTTTTCCAATCCCCACAAATACTTATGATACGGGTCATTTGGGATCACATGACATTCGTATATACAATCGGGCTCCGCAAAAATCACATTCGGGTTGGCCGTGATTTTCCCAATTGCGTCAATCACCGCTTGTTTATTTTTGCCCCGCAAATAAACCAGTATGATATCCCCCATATTGCGTTTATTTTTTTTGGAACGGAAGATAACCTCAATCTTTTCATAATCAATCCCGTCTAAAATATCGGAATAGCAATCGGGGTTATCATGGCAAACAAAGTCCCCGTTTAAAGTGATAACGATTTTCCCCGCTTCAAAGTCATCATTGAACATTAAAATCACCCCCATATCATTCAATATATGGGGGATGTGTTAACTGTTGCGGAAAAACTTCTTGACAATTATATGAATCAATCATATTGTATACTCATAAGATACTAACTCACAAGATAGCAGGTGGAGCATGTTCATCGGCAGAACGCGGGAATTATGTAAACTCAATGAAATGTATTTAAGCGGTAAATTCGAATGTGCGGTTATATACGGCAGGCGGCGTGTGGGGAAAACATCGTTGATGCGGGAATTTATAAAAGATAAAAAAGCCGTTTTTTTCCTTTCGCTTGAAACAAGCGAACAGGTAAACCTTGAAAATTTCGCGAAGAGTATATGGGATGCCGTCAAGGGGGAGATAAAAACGCCCCCGCGGTTTGCGGATTTTTCGGACGCGTTGGAAATGGTTGGCGACTTGGCGCGGGATGAACGCGTTGTTTTGGTGATTGACGAATATCCGTACCTGGCGAACGCCGTTAAGGGGATGTCCTCAATTTTACAAGCGCAAATTGATATGCGCTTTAAAAATACGAAATTATTTTTGATATTATGCGGTTCGTCCATGTCGTTTATGGAAAATCAAGTGCTGGGCTACCAAAGCCCCTTGTACGGCAGAAGGACGGCACAATTTAAAATCAAACCCTTGGATTTTTATGAATCGGTTGGGTTCCACAAAGGATACAATATCTTCCAAAAATCGGTTATATACGGAATAACGGGGGGTATACCCCATTATTTGGCGCAAATAAACGACGCGAAAACGCTTAGGCAAAATATAATCGATAACTTCCTGGACCCAAACGCCTATCTCTTTGAAGAACCGGGCAACTTGTTAAAACAGGAACTCCGCGAGCCCCAAACCTATAACAATATCATTACCGCAATCGCCGCCGGAAGCTCGCGCCTTAACGAAATCGCCACAAAGACAAGCCTTGAAACCGCCGTATGCAGCAAATATCTGCGTTCGCTCATTTCGCTGGGTATCGTAAAGAAGGAACGCCCGATTTTCGACGAAAAATCCAAAAAGACGATATACAGGCTTGCGGATTCGATGTTCCGTTTTTGGTACCGCTTCATACCCCGCAACGCTTCGCAAATCCAATCGGGCGCGGGCGAATGGGTTTACGATGCTATCGAACCGCAAATATCCGCCTTCATGGGCGAAGTGTTCGAAGAAATTTGCAAGCAATATTTATGGAGGGAAAACCTAACGAAACGGCTGCCGTTTTATTTCCGCGACGCCGGACGGTGGTGGGGGACAAACCCGATTAAGAAATGCGAACAGGAAATCGATATCATCGCCTTTAGTGACGAAGCGGCGATATTCTGCGAATGTAAATGGACGAACGAACCGATCGGCGATGGGATCATCAATGATCTGATTGAAAAAAGCGAAACGCATGACTATAAGGAAAAGTATTTTTTTTTATTTTCAAAATCCGGCTTTACAAATGAATGTAGAAAACGAGCTGGCGTCACCTTAATCGAATTGAAGGATATGTTGCCCACGCCCTGATAAATCACAAAAGCCGCAAACAAAAAAACGCGGTATCGCCCGTTTTCCGGCAATACCGCGTTTTATCGTATGTCAACACTTTTTTGAAAAATCAATAAAAATTTTTTGAAAATTTTTGACAATTCCTTAACAAGGGTTAAACTAGGGGAAACAGCCCGTTTAAGGCTCTATCACGATTCATTCGGCGGGGCGATTAACGATGGAAAAAATCAACAAACACCAACACGACATCGACCGCATCCTCTCCCGCCGTCATGACTTGGGTGCGGATTGGTGGACGACACCCGACAAAAGGTTAAATAAGGGTTCCCCATTCTCAACCGGCGACTGCGCGATAATGCTGCTGGAATTGGGCATGGAACCCGAAGACCCCATACTTTCAGCCGTAGCAAATTTATTCTTCGGCGTATGGCGGAAGGACGGGCGTTTCAAACTTTCCCCGTCCGGCGGCATCCTCCCGTGCCATACGGCATACGCGGCAAGCCTCTTGTGCCGCCTTGGGTATGCCAAAGATGAACGAATCCAAACCACCCTTCACCACTTCTTAGAAACCCCGTACACCGACGGCGGCTGGCGGTGCAACAAATTTTCCTTCGGACGCGGACCGGAAACAAACCATTCCAACCCCCTACCCACCCTAAACGTACTGGATGCCTTCCGCTTCACCCCCCACCTAAACAAAGAACCCAAACTAAACCAAGCCGTAGAATTCCTCCTCTCCCATTGGCGCATCCGCAAGCCCATAGGCCCCTGCCAATACGGAATAGGCAAGCTGTTCATGCAAATCGAATACCCCCTATGGGGCTACAGCCTCCTCCCCTACGTCTACATCCTTTCCTTCTACGAAAAAGCCCAAAAAGACGAACGCTTCCAAGAAGCCTACGAAGCATTAAAAAGCAAACTCATAAACAACCAAATCACAGTAGAACGCAACTCACCCCGCCTTAAAGACCTCGATTTTTGTAAAAAAGGACAACCCAACGAACAAGCCACCCAACGCTTTATCGAAATTAAAGCGCGAGTGGAACGCGGCGTTACCCAATGACAAAGGGAGGCGGGTGGGGTTCGGCGACCGACTTCGCCTTCAAGGGAGCGAACCCCACCCGCTTCCCGCCCGCCATCGTGAACCCCGTATCCCCACCCGCGCACATTAATAAAATATGAAAGGATTGATCCAAATGCAAAACTACAAGGAAAAAGCCCGCGCCCTAATCGCGCAAATGACCGTAGAAGAAAAAGTCTCCCAAATGCTCCACACCGCCCCCGCCATCGACCGCCTGGGCATCCCTGCTTACAACTGGTGGAACGAAGCCCTGCACGGCGTGGCACGCAGCGGTACGGCCACGGTATTCCCGCAAGCGATCGGGCTGGCGGCGGCCTTCGACCCGGACTTGCTAAAGGAAATCGCAACCGCTATCGCAGACGAAGCGCGGGCCAAATTCCACGCCTACCAAAAGGAAGGCGACACGGACATATACAAAGGGCTGACGTTTTGGTCACCCAATATTAATATCTTCCGCGACCCGCGCTGGGGGCGGGGGCATGAAACATACGGCGAAGACCCGTACCTCACGTCGCGCTTGGGCGTGGCGTTTATCCAAGGCTTGCAAGGGGACGACCCGGAAAGCTACAAAGCCGCCGCGTGCGCCAAGCACTACGCCGTACATTCCGGCCCGGAGGAGGACCGCCACCATTTCGACGCGGTTTGCGACGACTACGACCTGTGGAATACCTACCTGCCGCACTTCGAAGCGGCGGTAAAGGAAGGCAAAGTCGAAGCGTTTATGGGCGCGTACAACCGGACGCTGGGCGAACCGTGCTGCGCTTCCACGTTACTGATGGATGAAATCCTGCGCGGAAAATGGGGCTTCGAAGGCCACTTCGTCAGCGATTGCTGGGCGGTGGAAGACTTTTACAAACACCACAAGATTGTGGAAGGCCCTGTCGAATCCGTGGTGCTCGCCATCGAAAGAGGCTGTGACCTATGTTGCGGGCATGTGTTCGAAGTAGCGGTGACTGCCGTCGAATCGGGCAAGCTGCCCGAAGCGTTGCTCGACCGCGCGTTGGAGCGGTTGTTCGTATGCCGCATGAAGCTGGGCTTATTAGGCGGTAAGGAAAATCCCGCCTACGTGAATATCCCCTACGACAAGCTGGATTGCGCCGGGCATAAGGCATTGAACCTGGAAGTGGCGAAACGCACGACGGTTCTCTTAAAAAATGACGGTGCGCTTCCGCTTGATTTTGGTAAACTTAGTTCCATCGCCGTCATCGGGCCCAACGCCGACAGCCGCCGCGCGTTGGAAGGGAACTACCACGGCACGGCTTCGCAGTATGTCACGGTGTTGGACGGCATACGTGAAATCGCCGAGGAAAATGATATGAAGGTACGCTACGCGTTGGGCTGCCATTTATATAAGAAGCGCATGTCGAGCCTCTCCGTGGAGGACGACCGCGTCGCCGAAGCCCTCGCCGCCGTACGTAATTCCGACGCCGCCGTGGTTTGCTTGGGCCTGGACGCCGACATCGAAGGCGAGCAGGGCGACACGGGCAACGAATATTCCAGCGGGGACAAAGCGCACCTCGACCTGCCCGGCCGCCAGCAATACCTGTTGGAAAAAATCGTGGAAGCGGCGAACGGCAAACCCGTTATCGTCGTCGTTATCTCCGGTTCGGCCTTGGCCGTCAACTACGCGGACGAACACGCAAGCGGCGTTATCCAAGCCTTCTACCCCGGCGCGATGGGCGGCCGCGCCATCGCGCAGATCATCGCGGGCAAGGCGAACCCCTCCGGCAAACTGCCGCTGACGTTCTACCGTTCGCTCGACGATTTGCCCGGCTTCAGCGATTACAACATGACCAACCGTACGTACCGCTATTTTAACGGGGAATCGTTGTACCCCTTCGGCTTCGGTTTAAACTACGCCGAATTCGACCTCGCCGTAACCGCACACGATAAAAAGTCCGTCACCGTTAACGTAAAAAACGCAAGCGATATCGACGGACGCGAGACGGTACAAGTCTATGTAACCTCTCCCGGGCAAAAAGAAAAATATAACCTGTGCGGCGTGGGGACGGTCGCGCTCGCTTCCGGCGAAAGCAAGGAAAGCAAAATCCCCCTTAACCCCGCGGCGTTTTCACGCTACGACGCGAAGGGGGACTTATACGAAGTCGAAGGCCCGCATACGCTGTACGTCGGTTTCACCCAGCCCGACACGCGGAGCGTTAAGCTGTACGGGCAAAAACCGATAACGGTAACCGTGGAATAAATAACCGCGTCTTCCGCTCATTTTGGGCGGGAGTTACATAAAACAACGCAGGAATGTATTGACCGATCGGAGCCTAATGCCGTAAGTGAAGCGTCTCGGATGATTTAACCCGCAAGGTGCTTTTATTTACGTATGCCTTCAGCACTTCGATCAACACGCCCAAAAGGAACACAAGCCATACGATCCCCCAATTGCCGAATATATACCCGCTTAGGAAAAAAAATATCGACAGCGGCAGCCATATGACGGCTGAGGACATGACCTTAATCTTTCGTATCAGCTTCTTCCGGTAGCCGCGCAAGTCCATGTCGTCGTTTTTGGGGTTGACTTGGCGCAGGTCGATATTCTCGCTTAGGACGGCCAATTCCTTCCGCGAAAAGTATATCTCCGCGGCACATTCGATCAACGCCGCGAAGACGAACACCAGCCAGGTACCTGCCATGTCTCTGGGGTTTAACGTAAAGCCCGTGTATCCCATCGCTTGGTTGATCGCGATAAACACCAGCAGCGCGCTTGTCCACAATATCGCGGAAAACAGGATGTGAAGCATCCTCGTGCGGTGTTTGCTTTTTCTGATGATGTCCAGCGGTGAGCTGGTTAATATCGTGTCCTCGTCGTCCCTGTACAGGTCCATAACGAGGGATCTTTTTTTGGTTCTTACCTCGTTCATCTTTGTTCCTCCTCTTCCCTCGAACGCGAGCGGGAGCAATACGACGGCGTTGCGTTCTTCGTCAAGCCATCGCGCCTTGGCATTGATAACCAGTTGTTTCGCCCGTTTCGGGTAGGTCGCGCCGATTTTGGCGCGGTTTTCGTTGTATACGATAATCGACGGTTTCATCGGAAACCCTCCCGTTTAAGCGATAACCTATAGCGAATGGATTCGCTTTACCCGCTGTTTTTTATCATGGGTGCCTTCCCCTGTATCGCCTTGATATAAAATACGCGAACGCGGCTAGGAATGTATGAAGAATTCCTTCGCGTTCCGTGCGTCGTACAGCAGCTTTTCGATGTCGATCGTTTTATGTTCACCCTTTTCGTACAGGATTTTACCCCGGCACATCGTCATGTCCACGTCGCGTCCGCTTGTGGAATACGCGAGGCTCAACACAGGATCGTAGCACACGGTTTGGCGCGGGGTGTTAAAATCGAGCATGATCAGGTCGGCGTCGTAGCCCTCGGCGATTTTACCGCTTTCGTGGGCGCGGCCTTGGGCGCGTGCGCCGTTTACCGTCGCCATCTTCAACGCTTCGTATGCGGGTAAAACCGTCGGGTCACAGGCGTGGTATTTTTGCAAAAGCGATGCCATTTTCATTTCTTCGAATAAATCATGCGAATTATTCGATGCCATGCCGTCGGTGCCGAGGGTCACATTAATGCCCCCGCCAAGCATCTTACATACGGGCGCGAGCCCGCTGGCCAGCTTCAAATTGGACAAGGGATTGTGCGAAACGGAAACCCGCTTGCCCGCGAGTATCGCGATGTCCCCGTCCGTCACCCATACGCCGTGCGCCGCGGTGCAGGCGCGGTCAAGTACGCCGTGGTCGCGGAAAACCTTCGCGGGCGTCGCGCCGTATTGGGCCACGCACCCTTCATGTTCGGTCTTCGTTTCCGACAAATGGATGTGCAGGCTCAAGTCGTGCTTTTCGGCGAAGTCCATGACTTGCTTCCACGCGGGCGGGTGGGACGTATACACCCCATGGATGGAGGCTTCCGCTTTGATGCGCCCGTCGTGTTTATTATGGAATTCCTCCAGCGTCCGAAGGGTTTGTTCGTATACGTTGTCTTTATGGAAGTCGTACGTATCCTTGTCAAAACCGATGACCGCGTTCGACACGTTGGCCAAAACGCCCGCGTCGTGCGCCGCCCGCGCCACCACGTCCATGAAGAAATACATATCCGTAAACGCGATCGTGCCGCTTGCGATCATTTCCGCGATGGCAAGCATGGTGCCCGTGTACACCCATTCGGGGGTCAGCTTACGTTCGGCGGGGAAGATGAAGTTAAACAGCCAATCTTCCAGCGTACGGTCGTTGGCGTAACCGCGGAACAACGTCATCGCCGCGTGGGTGTGGCCGTTGTACAAACCGGGCATGAGAACCTTGCCTTCGCCGTTAATAACGCGGCAGTCCTTTTCGGGGGCCTTGCCCGTGCCGCCGCCGCTTTCGATTACGGTGATTTTGCGCCCTTTAACGCCTACGTTCGCGTTGTGGATGACGGGACGCTCGGGGTCCATGGTTACCGCGGTGATGTTTTTAAATAGGATGTCCATGTTCATTCTCCTTTGATTTTCGTTTTCGTATGAATAACAAAATAATACCGATACCGGCGAGTACGGCGACAACCGCCAGTATCTGCGCCAATATAAGCGTAAAAGCGGCCAGTAATTCCCACGGGGAAGGGGTCGGCTCGGGCAAGACCGTCGGCCCCGTAAAAGGGGGATCATCCGGCGGCGGGTGGTAGCCGGGTAGATAAATAACCCCCGAGGCATCGCCGGGGGGATTTTCCCGACTGCCTTCGCGGGGTTGCGCGGCTGTATGCAGGGGGACTTCCCCCAACAGCGAAAACCCCAGGCTCAACAGCGTAATCGTATCGGCGAAGGTATCCTCGCGTTCCTCGGTAAAGAGCACCGTCACGATGATACCGCGGTTGTCCTGTACGGAATATGTTGTGAGCGTATTGCGCGCGGCGCGTATCCAACCCGTTTTGCCGCCGACTACCCAATGGCTGTAATAATCGTCCCCCTCGCGTACCAATCGGTTGGTGTTGCGTAGCGTGCGGCCTTCGGGGTGCCGCTGCGAAGGCGGGAAATCGAAGAAGGCCGTGCCGATAACCTCAACGAAAACGGGGTGCGTGATCGCTTCCCGCATAATCAGGGACATATCGAACGCGGTGACGTGCTGACCGTCACCGGGCAAACCGCACGGGTTGACGAAGTTCGTATCATACGCGCCCAATTCCAACGCGCGGCGGTTCATCATTTCAATAAAATCCTCGATGCTTCCCGCCACATGCTCCGCCAGCGCACGCGCCACCTCGTTGGCCGAAGGCAACAGGATACCGTGCAACGCCTCCCACACGGTAAGCGTATCGCCCTCGCGCAGGCCCATGCTGGCGGCGTACCACGGCAGCGTCACCGCTGTTTCGGAAAAGTAAACGGTTTCATCCAAGTCCTGTACGTTTTCCAATACCACCAACGCCGTCATCACCTTCACCAAGCTGGCGGGGTAATGGCGGGTATGCTGGCTGTTTTCGTACAAAACCAAACCCGTGTCCGCGCACATGATATTGACCGCCCCCGCTTGGTAAACGGGCGTACGGCGGAAGGAAGCGTCAACGGAAAAAGGCATCAACGCTATCGTTAATGCGAAAAAAATTAATATTATTTTATGTAATCCGCGCGGAGGTTTCATACCGTTACCACCCTACGGCATTATACGTCCGCGTGTCCTTTGTTGCAATTTCATATGCGTGGTATAAAATGGATTCCACTAACTTATGAAAGGAGCTTTCCCATGAAAGCCCATCTAATTCCCGCCATGCGTGCCGTCCACATCCGCGTGGACCACGCCGCCGTAACCGACAACCTGTGCCGTTACATAAAGGAAGGGCTTGCCCCATTAGGCATTACCCACCTCGTGATCGAATTTAACCCCGGCTACGTGTTCAAATGCTTCCCCGAGCTTTCCTTCGGCGACTTCGGCCGCGAGCACGCGCAAAAAGTCGCCGCCGCCGCGAAGGAAGCGGGTATCGAAATCATCCCCCTCTTTATGTGCCTGGGCCACCAGGGCTGGCGGCTGGACACCTCCATGCTGCTTAAGGTCTACCCCGAATTCATCGAACGCCCGCACCTCCCCACGGAAGCCGAGCACCTGCCCCATGACCTCTTCTTCTATTGCCATTCATGGTGCGCGTCCAACGACAAGGTTTACGATTATGTACTTCCAATGATAGACGAAATCATGGAAGACTTCGGCGCGGATATGATCCACGTCGGTATGGACGAGGTCTTTGATTTGGCCGAATCTACCTGCCCGTGCTGTTCGGGCAAAACGCGCCCGTTCCTCTTCGCCCGTACGGTCAACATCCTGCACGACCACATCGTACGCGAAAAAGGTTGGCAAATGCTCATGTGGGCCGACCGCCTTAACAACGCCAAGGAATTCGGCTACCACGCCTGGGAAGGCGACATATGGGATACGTGGAAGGCCATAGACCTCATCCCCAAGGACATCATCATGGCCGATTGGCATTACGACATGAACGAACAAGGCTTCCGCGGGATCGAACGCTTCATCGAAAAAGGCTTCACCGTCCTCCCCGCCGCGTGGCGCAAGCTCGACCAAACCCAATACCTGCTGGACGAAGCCTTAAAATGGCGTGATTCCGCGAAAGAAAAAGGCTATTCCGGCGCAATGGCGGGCATGATGGTAACCAGTTGGAACAACTGCACGAACGAATTCCTCGACGCCATGCTGCCGATGCTCAAGGACAGGATACAAGAAGAACCCGAAATAGACCCCGACACGCCAAGGGAGAAACGCCCGCCAGCGGGCATCGCCGCAAGCATCGTGCATATGGCGGAAAAGTTGAAGGATTATCAGCCGTAGTAGGGGATTTCGTTTGATTATCATTAAATATCGGCTATAATGCAATTACGGTTATAAATCGGACGGAAGGAGGTTCATTATGTATATCAAGCGTCATATAGAGGAAGTGTTAAAAACAGCGATACATGAAAAAGGTGCCTTGTGCGTAACGGGCGCAAGGCAAGTGGGCAAATCGACCGTACTAAAAATCCTCTTTACGGGGCATAAGGAATTGACGCTGGATGAAAGCAGATTGCTGCGGCTTGCGTTGGAGCAACCGGAGGAATTCTTTAAGCAATTTGAACCGCCCGTTTTCGTCGATGAAATTCAATACGCGCCTTCGCTTTTCCCGTATATCAAAATTCATATAGACAAAACCGGCGCAAAAGGCGCGTTCGTGCTTTCGGGGTCCCAACGTTACGAGATGATGTCCAACGTTACCGAGAGCTTGGCGGGGCGGATTAACTTGATTGACCTTTACGGGCTTTCCATGCGTGAAATATTGGGTGACGATTTCCGTGAAGCGTTTATGCCGACACGCGAATATTTGGATAAGAGAACCCCCAAGCCAATTATGTATAACGAAGTGTGGGAACATATCCAACGCGGTTTCTACCCCGAAATTGTAGAGGACGGCACGGATTGGTCGCGCTTTTATTCAAGCTATGTCCGAACATATCTTGACCGTGACGTTTCCAAGCTGGCACAAGTAGGGGACCTGTTGCAATTTGAAAAGTTTATGACCGCGATGGCAGCGCGGACAGGGCAGTTGTTAAATATAGCCGATGCAGCCAAAGACACGGGCATCAGCCGGCAAACCGCCGAAAAATGGCTCTCGATCCTTATTGCCTCAAACATTGTCTATATATTAAAGCCGTACTACAACAATGTCTTGCAAAGGCTGATAAAAACACCGAAGGCTTATTTCATGGATACAGGGCTTGCCAGCTATCTAATCGGCTGGGATAACGCGCAAGTCCTTCAAAACGGCGCGATGTCGGGCGCGATGTTTGAAACCTTTGTCATCGGCGAAATCATCAAATCATGGGCCAATTCCAACGGCGTCACGCCCAACATGAACTTTTGCTTCTTCCGTGACAAGGAAGGCAACGAAATTGATTTGCTGATCAAACGCAACGGCATCCTTTACCCCATCGAAATCAAGAAGCATATAAATTGCAGCAAGAACGATATAACCGCTTTCAAGCAACTCGAAAAAATCCCCGATATGCAGCGGGGCGAGGGTTGCGTCGTCTGCATGGCGGACGATATATTCCCGATAACAAAAACCGACAAGGCGGTTGGTGTGCGGTATTTGTAGGCGGTATTGACTTGATGTGTCTCCGAAACAGCTTTAAATATTGGTTTATTGGAGGTAAACAAGATGGGTAAAAAAGCGGAAATTTTCCAAACGTATTTGCCGCGCCACCCGTTGGAAGTGCGCGAATGGATTACCCGGCTGGACGAACACTTGATAAACAGCGGTTGCAAAGTAACAGCCAATATGAAAAAAAGCGACGGCGCAACCGTGGATTATATTTCGAAAGCAACAAAGATGCGGATATGTAAACTTAATTTTGCTGTCATGGAATGTTCAATAACCCTATTTGCCAACCATTTTGTCGAGAACCAAAGCATAATATCCGAACTAACCGATGATATGCTCCATCATGTAAAAAATAACAGGGGTTGCCCCGGCTGCGGCACTCCGCCAATGTGCGGCATGAATTTTGGGCGGTATTTTGCTTTCACGCTGCACGGCGAACGATATGAATGTTGCGGGGGTGGGTTTCATTTTATTCTAACAGATGAAGCCCATTTTGATGTGCTTAAAAAATGGATAAACCACGAATTGGCATGGAACGGTGAAGGCGCACTTGTGAATTTGGATGTAAAAAAGCAAATGGTAACACGCAACACGGTCGCTGACCCCCTCGCCATTTTACCCATCTACGAACAAACCAACAAACAACAAAACCTCAACCGTCCTACGGTGGACGGTACATGCGCGTACTTTTTACAAAATCCAACGCTGCGAAAAGGTGCGGAGCGAATGATTAACTTATGCCGCGAATTAGGCGTAGAGCCAAAGTGGATTTCAAAAAATAAATTTATTGCCCGCAAATTAATAGGCTTCCGCTTTGAGGGCAAGGACAATTACAATGTGTGCATTTCCTTGGCAGAAAATACTTATCACGAGCCGCACAAATTCACGGAAAAATTTTTTGCCATGCCCGTTGAATTCGTAACTTCGTATGCGGCAATAGAAAAAACCCATTGTAAACAATGTAGAAATGATTGCGATTGCGCTGTCAACACCGACCATGAACAAGTCAAATTGTGTCCAAGATTTAATGTTTATGAAAACCCAACGGACAACGAAGTAGAAATAATCACACAAATTATGCGCAGTATAAATTGAACTGTTTAACTAAAATTTTTGCTTGGGATTTTCAACTTCGGAGGTTGAAATGTCAAAAAAATTGTGTATGCAGGACATATATTATGTGCAGCCCAGCGCTCGCAGACTTTTGCTATGCTTGCACAAAAAGGATTATTCCAATCTCCCCGTTCATCCTCGATACTTGAATGGGCTTGATGAACTTCAATTTTGGCGTGCCTTTGGCGAGCTTCGTGATATTTTTGAGGATTTTTATAAACAGGCAGTCGAGCATCCCGAAAATACAACGATGCTCCTTTACGAATTGGACAAATACGACCGGAAATCAAAAGAAGCTAAAGCAGGGCATACAGCCCTTTTGAGCTTTCCTATAACATTATTTACTTTGGCTGTGGCATCGGTTTGGGAAAACAATGTCTTGACAGTCAATCATGTCCATTTCAAAGAAGCAATTAAAATTATGGGGGGCAGTAAAACCTCAGAACAAATTCAACGGTTTTGCGAACATGGTTTTGTCTTTTCTGAATGGAACGGCAAAAAATTTTTAACAAACTGCGAATCATTTACAATGGATTACCCCGATAATCCAAATATATTAATTGTAATAGCGGCTATTGGGGATAAAATTACCCAATATAGAAAATTTCAAGAAGATAAACAAGAAAAAATCCTTAATTCGCATAGTGGCTTGGGAAGTATCGAACAGTTTGTCCAGTTTGACCCCAACATATATGTCACAGATTCCGGCGCATTGCCGTCTAAGACATTAAATCACATGATGAATACTGTCGGTGAGTCAAACGGCCAATTATTATCCGCAGTAGTGGAAGAATTCAAAAAACGTGGATTGGAACTTCGGTTCGGTGTTTGTTTTGTTGGAAACAACTTTCATGATAAAAAGGGTAAAGATACACTTAACAGCGTTAGCTTTGGGCATTATAGTATGGGTATAAGGACTGACGAACCGCTCACTTTGCGCGTGAAACTTATCCGCATTAACCAATACATTGAAAAAATCGAAGTGCTTCCACTACACTTAAAGGCTCGTTTTGATAATGTTAAGTGTCAAAATTGTAGTGAAAAATGCACCCGTAAAATCATATATACATTAAACGGTAAGAAAAAAATTGCTTGTGCCTGTGAAACTTTTACATTCAATAATTTTAGTGCAGATGACATTGACACACTTATGGAGTTATACGATGCGGAGCAATTGACACGAGCAACAAAATAATGAGATGAAGAAGAAATCGAAATACCCGCAGAGTGACCAAAACAGCAACGGCAATATCGGAAGCGGGTTTCGATATTAGAATTATTGATTTTAACTGTTGATTGGCATTATTGATATACGAGCGTAACATTTGCCGTTCACACGAGCGTAAAATTTTATTGACCCACTCGGTACAAAGATATATTATTTATAGAATATTTTTTAAAATTATTAAAATGTTCGGCGAAAAACAGGCGGTGTATTCAATGAAACAACTGACTTCCATAGATTTATTCGCCGGCATCGGCGGTATTCGACTTGGCTTCGACCAAGCATTTGGTAATACATTGAAAACAGTTTTCGTCAGCGAATGGGATGAAAACGCGCAAAAAACATACAAGGCAAATTTTAAAAAGCCCTCGGATATTTCGGGTGATATTACGCAAATCAGCGAAACAAATATTCCGGCTTTTGATATATGCTTGGCCGGATTTCCGTGTCAAGCGTTCAGTCTTGCCGGACAGAGGAAAGGGTTTACAGATGATTATAAGGGTATGTCGCGAGGCACACTCTTTTTTGACGTGGTGCGAATCTGCGCACACCATAAACCAAAAGTTATTTTTTGCGAAAACGTAAAAGGTCTAACCATTCACGACAAGGGGCGCACCTTCGATATTATCAAAGGCACGTTGAAGGAAATCGGCTATACCGTTCACGAAGAAATTTTAAACAGCAAAGATTTTGGTGTTCCGCAAAACAGGGAAAGAATTTATATTGTGGCATTCAGAAATGACATTGATAGTTCAACTTTTAAATTTCCCAAGCCAACCGATTCGAGTAAAAAAATTAAAAATATAATAGAAGAAAAACCTGTTTCCGCAAAATATTATTTAAGCGATGTTTACATGGAAACACTCCGCAGACACAGGGCTCGGCACGAAGAAAAAGGACATGGATTCGGTTATGAAATCCGAGATTTGAACGATATCGCCGGCGCAATTGTGTGCGGCGGCATGGGACGCGAACGAAATTTAATTATTGATAATCGGCAAACAGATTTAACTCCCGTTACAAAAATAAAAGGAAAAATTAATACCGAGGGTATACGAAAAATGACCCCTCGCGAATGGGCGCGATTGCAAGGTTATCCCGAAAGTTTTTCATTGAATGTTGCAGATGTACATTTATACAAGCAATTCGGTAATTCAGTTTCCGTGCCGGTAATTAGAGCCATAGCTGAAAATATAAAAAAAATCCTCAATAAAAAATTAAAATTTAAACCTAAAAAAGAGAAAGGTCGTGCTGCTATGTTACTTGAAACAGGAATTGTTAAAAAAGCGAACAAAACACTTGATGTCTTTAACACAAGTGTATCGGAATATTTTCTCGATATTCCGCAAATGAGTCCTTCAGAATATGTACGTTTTTGTTGGGATAGGTATACGAACTTTCGAGCGGATAACCCACAAGACAACTCCATGAACGGGAATATTTTTGAACTTATTATTCAAACCGAATTATACAGAAGGTCACTTTGCCCCATGTTTTTACAAGCAAAAGTTGCATTTGTGCCAAATGTAAATTTTGACGTTTTGTTGTATTCTTCCGAAAATTTTCCAATCGGACTTAGCCTAAAAACAAGTTTACGCGAAAGATATAAGCAAGCGGATTTGGAAGCAGTTGCCTTAAAGTACGTCCACAGGAGAGCATTAAATTATCTCATCACTCTTGAATCGGCAGAAGCAGATAACCTTAAAATAAAAACCCGAGAAGGTGAATTGCTCGGAATAAATAATGTTGTTGTTGCCAACAGTCCGGACTTTGACGAACTTATTGAAAAATTATCGGAAATGGACTTCATCAGTCCGGGGCAAATTAACATTATAGAAGCTTCAAATATAATTACGAGAAACTAATTTTTAAGATATGGACAAGCACACCCCCGAACAACGAAAGCGAAATATGCAAGCCGTCAGAAATAAAGATTCGCAAATTGAGGTTGCATTGCGCTGTACATTATTTCGCAAAGGTTATCGTTACAGGAAAAATTATTCTAAAGTTTTTGGGAAACCGGACATAGTTTTCACAAAAGAAAAAATTGCCGTATTTTGCGATTCCGAATTTTGGCACGGACATGATTGGGAAAATCGAAAAAATGATTTTAAGAGCCGACATGATTTTTGGATTCCGAAAATTGAACGAAATATGGAGCGCGACAGAGAAGTAAATGTAAAACTTGAAGCAAGGGGCTATCTTGTCCTTCGTTTTTGGGGAAAGCAAATTAAAAAAGATTTAAATTCGGTGGTAGCCGAAATAGAGCAAGCTATTATTGTTCGTCGAAGCTCATTATTCGGGAGGTAAAGTTTGCGCGTTGGAAGTATGTTTTGCGGAATTGGCGGTATTTGCCTCGGCTTCAAACAAGCCGGGGCAGATTTAGTTTGGGCGAATGAAATTGATAAATATGCCTGTGTTACATACAGAAATAATTTCGGTGACGGATTTTTAACGGAAGGCGATATTCGTAAGATTGACCTTGATTCAATCCCCAATTTTGATATTTTAACGGCAGGATTTCCTTGCCAGCCGTTTTCCGTAATGGGGAATCAACAAGGCTTTGCCGACCCTCGCGGCACTATGTATTATGAGATTTTGCGCGTAATTGATAAAATTAAACCGCAAATTGTTTTTCTTGAAAATGTAAAAAACCTCGTCCAACATGACACCGGGCGAACATTCATCACAATTTACAACACCCTTGCCGAAAGGGGTTACGGTGTAAAATATTCCGTTCAAGGTGCGCATACCCACGCCAACATTCCTCAAATCCGTGACAGAATTTTTATCGCAGCTTTCCTCGACCATGAAAAGTTAGAAAAATTCTCATTCCCGGACGAGATTCCTTTGACCAAAAAAATAAGCGATGTCATTAATTTTAACAACACCGCAAATGAAAATTTTTATTATCGTGAATCAAATAAATATTATAAGACATTAAATAATCGAATGACCGATAAATACGCAATATACAGAATTGATGACAGCGGCGTTGCTAAACGCGCATGGAAAATTTGCCCCACGCTTAAAGCGAATATGGGGACATATCCCGACCGTGTACCACTTATTCATGATACAAGCGGCATCCGGAAATTAACCCCCTCCAATTGTTTGGCACTTCAAGGATTTCCCGAAGAATATTTATTTCCGAAAATTCCTGTTGATGAAATTTATAAACAACTTGGCAATACGGTTTGTGTTCCGGTGATTCGCAGGATTGCAAGGAGATTGTTTGCCGTTATGTGTTGTGTTTTGCATAACAACAACCTATAAATACACGTTATCCAATATATCTTCTCGTTCTTTATCGGTAATCATCACGTCTTTGTTTTTATACCGTTGCGATTCTACTAAAAAAACCCCATGTGGGAAGCTCAAGCATCATAAGATGCACCCGCACAGAGTTTTCACTCGCCTCCCCGTGACATTGGGAGGCGTTTAAAGTTTATTCGTTGTTTTTAAGTCGTTTCCATGTTTTGCTGCATCGTAAAGTATCGGGAGGGTACCCATTAAAATGCATTGCCCATGGCTTGGCTACGTAACCTTTTTATAAGCCGATTGTAAGCAACGGCGAAGTTAAATCGGGAGCGAAACGCGGGGGACGTTTGTATGCAGGGACGGGGCTACCGTTTGGCATCAGGGACGTATACGCGTGTCCGTCAAAAAGATGACCGCTGTCTTGTTATCAATATACACATACCGAACGTATGTGTCAAGTATATAATCACATATAATAAACAAAAAAACGTTCTCTTGAAAATAACAAAAGGAACGGCCAATCGGCCGCCCCTCATAACACAGTTAAACCCGTTTCATTATTCAAACGTAACCGAAGGCAAATTACCCAAATTATTCCCTTCCGTGTTGTCGGGCAAAGACTTCAAATATTCCGTCCCGTCGCGTTCGGAGATACCCACGCCCGAAATACCGCCCTGGCGGGCAAGGGCCACACCTTCGTCCTTGTTAAGCGTTTGCCCGTTGGAAAGTTGATAACCTACGATCGCGCCGCCTTCCTTTACAAGTCCCGTAATCGTAGCCGCGTCGGCATTAGGGGTGGGGACTTCCTTCATAGCCATCATACTCGGTGATGATAAGTCATTGCTGTTCATAATGATCGCTCCTTCTTGGTTTTTATTTACTGTTCCCAATCTTTTGCCGGATATGCAAGGTCCTGTTTTTGACATAAATCCCCAAAAACCCTATACTTCCCCCAACGGGAGTGTTTTATGTGAAGCCGATCATTCAATTGGAACAACGCCTGATCGATAAGATCGCCGCGGGGGAAGTGGTCGAACGGCCCCTGTCCGTCGTGAAGGAATTGATCGAAAACGCCATCGACGCGGGCGCGAGTGTCGTTACGGTGGAGATTACCGACGGCGGGCTGGGGATGATCCGCGTGACGGACAACGGCGCCGGTATTCCCGCCGACGAACTGCCGTTGGCTTTCGCCCGCCACGCTACCTCAAAGATCACACAGGCGGAGGATTTATTTTCGGTCGCCACGCTCGGCTTCCGCGGCGAGGCCCTTTCCAGCATCGCTGCCGTCGCGCACGTTGAAATGATCACCAAGCCTCAACACGCAATCACGGGTGTACGCGCCGAAGTACATGGCGGCAGGTTCGTCAACCGGCAGGTGATCGGCTGTGCCAACGGTACGACCGTCATCGTTTCCAACCTTTTTTACAATGTGCCCGCACGGCGCAAGTTTTTGAAAAAACCCGCCACCGAAGCGGGCTATATTTCCGATTGCCTGCAAAAGCTGGCGCTGGGCAATCCGGGGTTGTGCGTCCGCTATATTTCAAACGGCCAATCGGTGTTCCAAACCAACGGCAACGGCGACCTGCGTACCGTCATACTCAACGTGTACGGGCGGGAGGCCGCGGGCAAGCTGCTTCCCGTAGACGCAAGCACAAGCGGGGGGACACATCCCGCGAAACACGCTCTAAACGGCTTGCTCGGTAAGCCCGAAATCGCCCGCGGCAACCGCAGCCACGGTACGTTCTTTATCAATGGGCGGTATATCCAAAGCCGCTTGCTGGCTTCGGCCGCAGAAGCGGCTTTTAAGACAATGCTGCCCGGCGGTAAGTTTCCGTTATATGTACTTAACCTCACCCTCCCGGCGGAATCGCTGGACGTTAACGTACACCCCACCAAAATGGACGTGCGCTTCGCGGATGAAAACGCCGTACATGATTTCGTCCATCAAGCCTTGGAGGAAGTGCTGGGTAATCATAGCCTGTTCCCCACGGCGCGTTTTATACGCGATAAGGAAAACGAAACAAAGGAGCTTGATCAGATACCGCTGGAGGAACGTCCGCGGGAAGAAAAAAACTATTACACAATGAAAACACGGCCCGAAAAACGTGAAGGATTGTTTCTGCGTGAAGGAAATGAAGCGGAACATAAAAGCAACCTATATAAAGATATCAATACCCGTGAAGATAATAGCCGTTTATTTACCGCCCCCCCAAGGGAGGAACCCCGTTATTTTTTCCGCCATTATCAAATCCACGGCTTGCTTTTCAATACCTATTGGCTGATTTCGCAAGGGGAATCGCTGTACCTCGCCGACCAGCACGCCGCCCACGAACGTGTATTATATGAAGAGTTGCTTCGTTCAGCCGCCGAATCGCGGCTCCACGCCCAACCGTTACTTTCACCCGTTCCCCTGCGGCTGACCCCGCGCGAGGCACAAATCCTGCGCGACAACGAGGGTCACTTCACCCGCCTGGGTTTTGAAATCGTTTGGGACGGGGAACCTGCCCTCGCCGCCGTACCGTTCCTTTTTAAAGGGCCGATTGCGGGCGGTTTTTTTATGGAGCTGTTGGACAAGCTATCCGAAACGTCGCCGTCGGGCGAAAACATCTACGCCAACAAAACCGAGCTTATCGCCATGTCCGCGTGCAAAGCGGCGGTCAAGGGCGGGGATAACCTCTCGGAAGAAGAGGCCCATGATTTGCTCAAACGGCTTTTTGAAATGGACAACCCCTTCACTTGCCCGCACGGCCGCCCGACGATCATCGAAATCACGCGGCGCGAGCTTGAGCGTCGGTTCAAACGGGGGTAAGCGGAAGGATGCTGTACGTAATCGCGGGGCCCACCGCAAGCGGTAAAACGGCGGCGGCAGTCGCGCTGGCACGCTTGGTTGACGGCGAAGTCGTGAACGCGGACTCCATGCAAGTATACAAAGCTTTGGACATCGGCACGGCTAAACCCACACGGGAGGAACGCGGCGGTGTCCCGCACCACTTGTTGGACATAGCAAACCCCGATGAACCATTTTCCGCGGCGCAGTACCAACGCTTGGCCAAAGCGGCTATCGCGGATATCCGAGCGCGGGGGCGCGTACCCATTTTGGCGGGGGGGACGGGCTTTTATATCAACGCCGTGGTGTACGACACGGATTTTACGCAAGGGGCGGTTGACGATACCGCGCTGCGGGAGCGGTATACAGCCCTCGCCGTGGAAAAGAGCGCATACCACATACACAAGCTGTTAAGGGAACGCGATCCCCAAGCCGCCGAATCCATCCATCCGTGCAATGTCAAGCGTACGGCGCGGGCGTTGGCCTTCTGCGAAAGCACGGGGACGCTGTTTTCCGCGCACAACGATACCCAGCGCGAAAAAAAAGCGCGGGTAACCCTACCCGGGGACATTCGTTTTATCGTGTTGGATCTGCCCCGACCCATGCTGTATGACCGTATCAACCGGCGCGTTTCGCAAATGATCGGCGCCGGTTTCGAACGTGAAGTGGCGGGGCTGCTTAACGCGGGGTATCATCCCGATTTGCCTTCCATGCAGGGTATCGGGTATAAAGAAATGGTTTTATATATAATGAACGGGGGACGTCCGGATGATTATAACCGCTGCTTGGAAGCGATCGCCCAAAACACCCGCCGTTACGCCAAGCGCCAGCTTACATGGTTCCGGCACAACGCCCCACACGCGTTATGGTTGGACGTTGGCAACGGCGCGGAAGAAATCGCACGGCTAATCACGAACAAATAGCATCGATACATAAAAAATGAAGGGATCGATTACCATGCAAAATTATCAAGACGCTTTACTCGGCGCGGTACGTAGGGACAACGTACCCGTCACGCTCTTCCTTACCAACGGCTTCCAGATACGCGGCCAAATCAAGGCTTATGACGCGTACGTCATCATCGTCGAAGCCGACGGCAAACAGCAAATGGTGTACAAACACGCCATTTCCACGATCATCCCGCTCAAGGCTGTGTTAAAGCTGAACATCGTGGACCGCGTGACGATTACCGGCGACGAGGACAACGCGTGTTTTACGACCGCATAACCGCGCAAGGCATCGACCCCGCCGCCGCGGCCTTCGTAAGCGAAACGGAAGACGATCCCGCCGTAAGGCAAGCCTTTGACCGCGCGGATGAAATCGCCGCGTCCAACCAGCTTAAGGTTCTCCATGCCATGCAAGCCTGCCGCTTAAGCGACGCCCACTTTACGGAAAGCACGGGCTACGGTTACCACGACATAGGCCGTGAAGCGCTGGAGGCTATATTCGCGGAAATTTTTTGCGCGGAAGCGGCGTTGGTTCGTCCCCAATTAATTTCGGGCACGCACGCTTTGGCGGCGGCTTTGTTCGGTAATCTGCGCCCGGGGGATGTATTGTTTTCCCCGGTAGGCGCGCCGTACGATACGTTGGAAAGCGTCATCGGCATACGGCCCGCGGTCGGTTCGCTGGCGGAGTTCGGGATACGGTATCGGCAAGCCGAGCTTACGGAATCGGGCGGCTTCGATTATTCTGCCATCCGTAAAGCGTTGGAAGAGGAACCCCTAATTAAAATGGTTACGGTACAACGTTCCAAGGGGTATGCTTGGCGTCCGTCGTTTACCGTTTCGCAAATGGGGGAATTGATTGCTGAGATCAGAAAGGTTCGCCCCGATGTATGTATCCTGGTGGATAATTGCTACGGCGAATTCACCGAGGAACGCGAACCCATTGAAGCGGGCGCGGATATCATCGCGGGTTCGCTGATTAAAAACCCCGGCGGCGGCATCGCCCCCGGCGGCGGGTATGTCGTCGGTAAAAGGGAATATGTGGAACGTGCCGCCACACGCCTGACCGCGCCCGGCATCGGCGGCGAAGTGGGCCCGACGTTGGGTATGACGCGCGGTTTATTGCACGGCTTGTTCATCGCCCCGCAAACGGTCGGCGGTTGCGTCCACGGCGCGGTATTAACGGCGGCGGTGTTCGCGCGGCTGGGTTTCGCCGTTAATCCGGCGCTTGGGGAAACCCGCACCGATATCGTGCAAGCCGTGCGTATGGGCGACGCACGGAGGGTCCTCGCTTTTTGCCGGGGGATACAGCAAGCCGCCCCGGTGGACAGCTTCGTAACGCCCATCGCCGCGCCTATGCCGGGTTATGCCGACGGCGTCGTCATGGCGGGGGGTACGTTTATCCAGGGCTCATCCATCGAGTTAAGCGCGGACGCGCCCATGCGCGAACCGTACAACGTATTTTTCCAAGGCGGCTTGACATCGGCGCACGCGCGGGCGGGCGTGGTATACGCGTTGGATGCATTAAAAAAGGAAGGATTGATAAAACTATAAACCAAAGCCGTACCGTTCGGAGGTTTTATGCCAATCGATTCCTGTCGCAAATATATTTTAAGCGCGGTTGCCCTAATATTAACCGCGTTATTTTTATTTGACGGTTCCGCGAACGCCGCCGAACCTACGGACGCATCCGATTTTGAAGATTCCGGTTTTTTGTGGCTCGTCAACGCGGAAAATACCCTGCCCCCTTCCTATATGCCGCAAAACCTTACCGCGTACAACCGCGTGCGTATCCACCCCGCCGCCCGCGATGCGTGGGTTTTATTATTGGAGGCCATGCAAGCCGACGGCATTTACGGGTTGCATTTACACAGCGCGTTCCGTGATTACGAACGCCAGGAATACCTCTTTAACCAAAAGGTACGCCGCTACAGGTCCCAAGGCCACTCCCGCGAAGACGCCGAAGCCCTTGCCGTTTTTGTCGTGCAGCACCCCGGCGCAAGCGAACACCAAACGGGGCTTGCCCTGGACGTAAGCACAACCGGGCAGCTTAACCAATCCTTCGGCGAAACGCGGTCGGGCGAATGGCTTTGCGAAAACGCGCACCGCTTCGGTTTCATCATCCGCTATCCCAAAACGAAGACGCACATAACGCACATCATCTACGAGCCGTGGCATTTGCGTTATGTAGGTTTACCCCATGCCCCCATCCTTTACGAACATGATTTGACGCTGGAGGAATACGCGGACTTCCTTTCCGTGCACGCTCCTTATTTATATTTACATGAAAGCGGCGAACGTTACCTCATTCAATATACCGCGGGCTTACCCGACCCCATGCCCGGCGATGTCATCGATATAAGCGGTACGCGGTTTGCGGATAACATTTATTTCGTTACCGCTTCGCGCATACGCGATCCGCTGTACGGATCATATGAAACGGCAGGCAAAAAAAACTGTTTACAATAATATGGCAAGCGTATATAGTGAGCCGATTCCAATCATCGAAAGGGGCGGACCCGCATGGGCGATTATGTCATCATCACCGACTCCACAACGGATTTACCGCAATCCAAAGCCGCGGAATGGGGCGTAGAAATTATCCCGTACATCTTCAACCTCGACGGCAAGGAATACCTCAATTATCTGGACTGGCGCGAAATTTCGGTCAAGGGCTTCTACGACGCGCTGCGCGAAGGTAAAAAAGGCTCCACCACGCAAGTCAACCAATTCCGTTACATGGAGATTTGGGAACCGTTCCTCAAGGAAGGCAAGGACATCCTATATATGTGCCTGTCGTCGCAGCTCAGCAAAAGTTATGAACAAAGCGTATTGGCCGCGCGGGAGCTGAACGAAAAATACCCGGACCGTAAAGTCATCACCATCGATACATTGTCCGCCAGCTTGGGTATGGGCCTCCTTACTTATTACGCCGCCAAGGGCCGTGACGAAGGTAAGAACCTGCAAGAGCTCGCCGACCATATGAATAAACTGATTCCCGTCATGCACCATTGGGTTATGGCGGACGATCTGCACCACCTGCGCCGCGGCGGGCGCGTATCGGGCGCGGCGGCCTTTATGGGTACGATGCTCAATATCAAGCCCATGATCCACATGACCAAGGAAGGCAAACTCACCCCCATGACCAAGGCGCGCGGACGCAACAAGGCCCTCGAATTTATGGTGGAGCAGATGACCTTCCACAAGATGTCCCCCGCCAACCAGCCCGTGTTTATTTCCCATTCCGACGCCCCCGACCTCGCCGGACAGCTTAAGGATATGATCATCGCCAAGCACGGCAACCGTGAATTCGTCATCAACGAAATCGGTCCCGTAATCGGCGCGCATACCGGTCCCGGCACCATCGCACTCTTTTTCTTGGGTAACGAGCGGAGAGGCTAACCCCTTTGCCCGCACCGCGTAAATATGACTTGACCCGGGGACCAATCTTCAAAAGGTTGGTCCTTATTTCTGTTCCCATCATGGCTACGTCGTTTATGCAAATGGCGTATAACCTGACGGATATGTTCTGGATGGGGCGGCTTTCCTCGGCTTCGGTGGCGGCGGTGGGTACGGCGGCTATGTATTTGTGGCTGTCGATGGCGTTCGTCATGATAGGGCGTATGGGGGCGGAAATCGGTGTTTCCCAATACATGGGCAAGGGCGACGGGGAAGGGGCCGCGCGTTTTTCAAACAACGCGTTTTGGGTGGCCGTGTGCTTGGGGATTGTGTATACGGCCATCATGATAGCCGCGCGCGGGCCGCTCATCGCTTTCTTTAATATAGAAGACACGCAAGTCGTAAGGGAAGCGGAACGTTACCTCGCCGTTTCCGCGCTGGCCTTGCCGCTGATATTCGTACATAATATTTTCACCGGGGTGTTCAACGGCTTCGGCAATACGAAACTTCCTTTTTATATCAACTCAATTGGGTTAATCGTAAATATTTTGTTATCCCCCGTTTTGATCTTTTCCTTCCCTGTGGAAATCGGGGGGATTTCCTTTACATTCGGCGCGGGCTTGGGTATCACGGGCGCGGCGCTGGGGACGGTTTTCGCTTCCGCCGTCAACCTGGCGTTAAAATTGTGGGCAATGAAAAAATACCGTAATCGCCCCTTCGAAACGTACCGTTATATCGTGCGGCCATGTATGGATACAATCAGGCAAATCTTCAAATGGGGCATACCCATTGCCGTAGAGTCCATGCTCTTCACCTTCCTGTTTATGGTGATGGCACGGCTGATTGCGGATTTCGGCACGGGGGCAATTGCCGCGCACCGCGTTGGCTACCAGGTCGAAGCGCTCGCCTACCTTGTGGGGGGTGGTTTCGCCTCCGCCATAACCGCCTACATGGGGCAAAACTTCGGCGCAAGCCGATGGGATCGGATAAAAACGGGTTATCGCTTGGGTGTGGCGGCAATGGGTATCTACGGCGTGCTGATGGCGGCTTTTTTATTCCTCCTCGCCGAACCGTTGGTCGCGATATTCCTATCCTGCCCGGAAGAAATCCGCATAGGCGGGGATTATCTGCGCGTCATTTCGTTTACGCAAATATTGGGCTGCATGGAGGGCGTGGCGGCGGGGGCGTTCCGTGGGCAAGGGCAAACGGTTAAACCCAGCATCGTCAGCATTACCGGAAACATATTGCGCGTAATCCTAACCTATGCGTTGGTACGCTTTTGGGGCCTTAACGGGATATGGTACGGGATCGCCATCGCCGTCACGATACGGGGGGCGTGGTTGATGGGTTGGTATTATTTTTATATGCGTAAACGGGGGGATGTCCATGATTAGACGCATGGAGGAAGCGGATATAACGCGTGTTGCGGAAATCCACGTATTCGGCTGGCGTTGCGCGTATCGGGGTTTTATCGAGGTGGTGGGAGCCCCACACCGCAGTCGGTATCAGGTATACAAAAAACCTTGATTTAACGGATTGAAAACATTTTTTTGAAAACATTTTTCCAAAATCATCGAAAAAATAAAAATATTTTCAAAAAACAGTTGACAATAAAGCTAGCGCTGATATAATGGCGATCGTCTCTCTCGCTCGGGGCGGGACAAGAGTGTTTAAAAGTGTTGTTTGCGAGACACGGAAAGTAGCGTAGCAGAG